>CEVE01039376.1_pt1 | contig 39388 bp, 38 predicted proteins | sample 356431 | NCBI WGS metagenome assembly CEVE01 (sample SAMEA2622764, study PRJEB7988) | marine metagenome | isolation source: saline water (ENVO:00002010), including
GGATATGTGGGATTCGGGTGCTTTCAACAAAGGGCCATTTGATAAACAGCCAGAACAATGGACGTACTCAAGAGAATTTACAATTCCTGGTTGTTTTCAATATAGGTCTTTATATAGTGGAGATGCTGATACTGGAAACTTTGGTGTAGTTTGTGTAGTGCCTGAGTAGCATTATCCTCCACCAACAGGTTTGACTATTTCTATTTTGTCTTCTTCCATAATGATTGTTTTGTCGTAATCTTTTTTATGAATTATTTTCATATTGATAGCTACAGCAATCATTTTTTCCTTCAATCCCTGAGAATCTAATAAATCATTAATAGTTTGTTTCTTTTGAATCTTATTTTCTTTTCCATTTAGATAGATTTTAATCATAGTAAGATTTTAATTTTTTTATAGTTTTTTCTAAATTATTTGTATTTGATAGTTCACTTATCATAGCTACACCTATAGCATTTGATTTTTTTATAGCATCTATATTTTGTAAATTGATTCCACCTATTCCAATAACAGGTTTCATTGATAGTCTAACTAATTCCATAAATTTCTCAATACCCAAAGTTGGCCCATTAGGATGTGAATTTGATTTGTAAATTGTACCTATAACAAATGCATCTATGTCCAAGTCATTATTATTTTCATATAGCTCATCTTTAGTATGAATAGATTTAGAAATCCATTTTGCACCGCTTTCTGATTTTGCAAAATCACCTGTAATTTTTTCATTTGATTTAATATGAAATCCATATGGAGAAATAATCCTGGATGATTCAAAGTCTTGATTTACTATAATTTTTGTATTTTCTTTATCTACAATTTCATTTATCTTTTTTGAAATTTCTATTTTTTTACCTTGGTCTAAATTATTAAGCCTTATTTGAATAAAATTTATTCCATAAAATGAAGCTAACTTAATATTTTCTAAGAAAGATTTTTCATTATCAAATTTATCAATATCTGTGATGTAAATAATCATTAAGTATTTACAATATTATCCTTGGGACTACTAGGATTTGCTTCTTTAGTGATAGGTATTCTTCCTGATAGGAAAGCTTTTCTTCCTGCTCTTACACCAAGCTTGAAAGCTTCTCCCATAGTTTTGGGATCATGTGCTCCTGCTATAGCTGTATTTACTAGTACAGCATCTGCTCCAGATTCCATTACTAGAGATGCTTCTGATGGAACTCCTAATCCTGCATCAACTACTACAGGAACTCCTGATTGTTCAATAATTATTTGTATTTCTTCAAGAGCGAGAACTCCTCTTCCGGATCCAATTGGTGATCCAAGAGGCATAACAGTTGAACAACCAACATCTTCTAATCTTTTAGCTAGAACAGGATCTGGAGAAATATAGGGGAGAACAATAAATCCTTCCTTTACTAATTTTTCACAAGCTTCAAGCGTTCCTATTGGATCGGGTAGTAGAAATTTAGCATCAGGAATAACCTCAACTTTTATCCAATTAGATTGAGTTACTTCTCTTGCTAGCATAGCTGTATAAATAGCTTCTTCAGCAGTTTTACTTCCAGCCGTATTAGGTAAAATGTTGTATTTGTCCCAATCAATAACATCTAGAAGATTTTTTTCTTTTGGATCATCAAAATTTATTCTTCTTATAGCAACTGTAATCATCTCTGTTTCAGAAGCAACAATAGAATCATGAAGATCTTTCGAACTACGGTGCTTGCCAGTTCCAGTAATTAGTCTAGATTTAAACTTTTTACCCGCTATTACTAATTCATCCATAATATAATAAGTTTATGATTAATATTGTTTTAATCATAAACCTGTAGATTATAACTAGAAACCTAAATAAATACTATTTTTTGGTAAAAAAAATTGAATATAAAGATAAATAAAAATACAAAAACGCCTGAAATAGAAGCTGCTCTTTTTGATCTAGATGGAACTTTACTAAATTCAAAAGAACAGATCCCTGTATCTATTCAAAATAAAATCAAAGAGATATCTAAAATTATTCCTGTTTCAATAATTTCAGGGAGAATCTTTTCTTCAGTTTTGGAATATTCTGAGCAACTAGGTTTAATTTCTCCTCAAATTTCTGATAACGGAGCAATAATTTTTGATCCAAAGTTAGATAATAAAATTATTTTTAGAAAATCTTTAGATAGTGATATTGCTTATAAAGTTTTTGAGTTATTAGATAAAAATAAGTTTGAGTATTTTTCTAGTGCTGAGGGGAGAACTATGAATAACACCATGAGTAATAAAACATCTTCAAATGTAAACATTATTACATGTTTTTATGAGGATGCTCGACCTTATTTGGAATCATCTGATTTCATTGATACTTCTAAAATATCTCTTGTTCATTCTTCAGGTAGTATGGAAGAGGAATACATTAGTTTTATGCCAAAAGATGTGAACAAAGGAGTAGCATTGAAAAAGTATTCAAGATTACTTGGTATAGATCAATCAAAGATTTTTGCAATTGGAGATGGAATGAATGATTTAGAAATGCTTGAAGAAGCAGGTATTTCGGTTGCGATGGGCAATTCGGTAAAAGAAGTATTTGAAGTTAGTAATTATGCAACAAATAAATATGAAGATAATGGAACTGAAATTGTACTAGATTGGATAATTAGAGGTTTATCTTAGTTTCTTAAAGCTTTATATCCAGCTTTTAAAACATTTCTCCATACTTTTATTTCATTAGAAACAGATTCTACTAACTTATTATGTCTCATGTCAATTTCTTGAAATTTTTTTATTCTTGTTCTTATCAGTTTTCGCTTACTTGTGTAATTCAAAACAGATAATTCATTAATAAGATTTATCTTAATGAGTCTAGACATATCTTCTAGTCCCTTACTTGCACCCAATGGTGGTTCCTTTATGATTTTGTCTATGATACCTGTTTCAAGGCAATCATATGAGTCTAAAATATCTTTTCCTTTGCTATCTAGTCCTGTGTTTAAGATAGAATGTTCGAGCATTAGTACACTATCTGAAATAAAATATGGTAAAGATCCTTCTGATGTTGTTTCACCTGTTATTATTGAAATTAATGGTTCGTCGTGATTCGAGAGTAACTTTATATTTTCAGCTAATGAATTAGCAATCCCTGAAATTTCATTTTCGAAAGTATTGTTTATACCTTTATTGTCTACAAAAAATATTATCGGTAACTTAAATTTTTTAGAAAACCGAATAGCATCTTTTATTTTTTCAAAATCATTAATGTTTAATTTCCCACCATTAGTTTTATTGATTCTTTGAAAGTTTTGTACTAAATAAATAATTGATTGAGATCCTAATTTAGCTATCCCTAGAGTTGAAAGATTTTTCTCGCTATTATCTTTTAGAGGTATAACATCATCAAAAATACTATAGAAATATTGCTTGGCAGAAGGTCTTGATTTCTCTATTTTTTTTGTTTGATTTGACTTTATGAATTCTATTTCAGGAAGTTCTAAGTCTACTTTTTTGGGAATTTTATCAGTTGATGTTAATGACTCTAAAATAGATGCTATTTCTTTTTTTAAGTTGTTTCTAGCTACTATATTATCAATCAATCCATTCTCGAAAAAATTTTCTGAAGTTAAGTCTATTTCTTTATTATCTATTGAAGTTTTTCCTATTTCATTTCTTGAAAACATTCCAATTATTGCTCCAGGTTCAGCTATTTTTATGTCTGCTGAGATTGCAAAAGAACTATATACTTGCCCTCCTGATGGATTTGTTAGTAATGCTATATGAGGAAGTTTTTTATCATTTAGTTCATCTGTGGCATTTGTAGTCTTAATCATTTGAATTAGAGAAAAAATTCCTTCTTGAACTCTTCTCCCTCCACTTGAAATTACTGATAAAACTGGTAACGAATTTTTTTTAGAGTATGAAAAAGCTTTAGAAATTTTTTCACCTACTATTATTCCCATTGACCCTCCTAGAAAACCAAAATCAAGTAATATAATTACAGTCTTTATACCTCCGATATTACAGGTTCCAGTAACAACTGCTTCTTCAAGACCAGTTCTCTCTCTAGTATTCTTGACATTTTTTTTGTAATTAGGGTTGAGTTTCAAGTTTTTAGGTTTTCTAACGGAAATATTTTTATTGAATTCTACAAAAGATCCTTGATCTGATATTACTTCTAGTCTTTTAGCAAAATCTATAGAGTAATGAAAATTACAATATGGACAGATTCTATATTTTTCATAAAAATCAGTTTCACTAATCTTTTCTTGACAGCTAAGGCACTCTCTTAGATTTTCACCTAAGCCAATATAATTTTCTTCCTTATTAATCATCCAACTAAAACTCTCCTAGGCTTTCCGGCCTCTCCAGGTCCTACTATACCATTCTCTTCTAACTCATCCATTAATCTTGCAGCTCTAGGATAGCCTATTCTTAATCTCCTTTGGAGTAAAGAAGTTGATAAAGTTTTGCTTTGTGAACTCAGGTCTACAGCCTGTTCATATAGGGAATCTCCGGAAATCTGAGTATTATTTATATTTTCCTCCTCTAAAATTTCAAGCATTTCTAAAGGATACTTTTCGTTGTATGGTTCCCATTGAGAAGTTATACTTTGTATGTCGTTTTCAGTAAGAAGAACTCCTTGGATTCGACTCATTTGTGCATTGTCAATTGGACTAAATAACATATCTCCTTTTCCTATAAGCTTTTCAGCTCCTACACCATCTAATACTGTCCTTGAATCTATTTGTGACATTACAGCAAATGAAACTCTACTAGGGAAATTTGCTTTTATTAATCCTGTCACTACATCTACTGATGGTCTCTGAGTGGCTACAACCAAATGAATTCCAGTTGCTCTACCTAATTGAGCAAGTCTAACTATTAGTCTTTCTATTTCACTACCTGCTTGTAACATCAAATCTGCAAGCTCATCTATTACAACAAGAATATTCCACATTTTATGACTCTTACTCATCTTTTTATTAAAGTCTGAAATATTTTTTACACCAACTTTTTCAAGAATCTTAAATCTAACCATCATTTCTTCAACGGTAGCTGACAAAACAGAAACTGCTTTTTCTGTGTCAACAATCACATCTTCAGTATATAAATGAGGGATATTAGCATAAGGAGTAAGCTCTACTCTTTTAGGATCGATTAACACCATTCTTACATCATCTGGCTTTCGTGTACTTAGTAGTCCCGTTATTATTGAATTTATAAAAACGGATTTACCAGAACCTGTAGAACCTGCTACTAAAAGATGAGGCATCCTACTTAAATCAATTATTCTAGGAATACCATCCATTCCTTGACCTAGAGGAGCAGGTAGTAAATATTTTTCAGAATCCTTAAGGTTCTCAAATTCAATCACTTCCTTAAAATCAACTGTATTTGGTGAAAGATTAGGAATTTCTATTCCCATAGAGTTTTGAACTCCATCAAGTACTGCTTCAAATCTGATGTTTGGAGAACCTAATGCTAGAGCTAAATCTTTTTCCCTTCTCAATACTTGCTCTACTTTCACTCGCTTTTTTTCATTTTCATCTACCCATCCAGGCTTTAATTGGTACATAGTAACTGATGGACCAGAGGTATGTTTTTCGATTGTAGTATTTACACCATGAGCTGCTAATGTATTTATTATTATCTTTTTTGTATCAGTAATCTCATCTTTACTTAGCTCTTCTTTTTTAGAAACCATAAGATTTGATGTGTCGATTCGAGGCCATTTGAGTTTTTCATATCTAAATTTATCAATTTTATTATCTTCAAAATCTTCTTTTACAGTAGTAATTTTTTTCATTTCGAAGACATTATTATCATTTGTAAAATTTATGTTTTTTTCATCTAATAAATCATCATGTTTATTTGGAATTTCTTCCGTTGATGCAACTGTAATATTTTTATTTATAATTTCATTAGTGTTTTTACTTTGTAAAGAATTTTGAATTGATTTTTTTTTAATATCAACTTCTGGAGTAATTTTATCTTCAAAAGATTTTCTTTGAGGTCTTATCTTTTTTATATCTATCTTATTTATTATTATTTTTAGTAATTCAAAAATTTTAGTAATAATTGATTTGAAAAAATTAAATAAAATTTTTTTTACCATGTCTGGCTTATAGATAACCAGTATTACAAATAAAGGCAAAGATGTTCTAAATATAATATCAATATAGTTAAGAATGCCTGCATTATAGCTATTCCAATAGTAGGGTGATTTAGCAAGAAACTCTCCATATTTTCCTGATAAAGAATAGTCAAATGAAAAGTTTGAGCTGGATACATAGCTAAAGGAACCTAATACTATATAAAAAGATAAATTTATAAGAATTATAGAAAATATATTCTTATAAGACAGATAGTTTATAGAGTTTCTAACAGAGTAACGTAAAAGTATAGAAACTAAAAATATTGTTGAAGATAATATTAATGGTGCTAATCCAAAATTATCTCTGATTCCACTAAATGATATAGGAATTAGGGTAAAAACACATAAAAGTAATACAAATAAAAAATAATTTTTATTCAATACTATCTCAGTAATTCTACCGAATAATATGTTGTTGCTATTTTCCATTTTATTTGTGGCTATTTTTCAATAAATAATGATTTAATAAGATACTTTTTGTTAAATTTATCTAATATTAATTTATATAAATTCTTGCTAAATTGCTTAGTTATTTCACTCCAGCCTTCGTCCGTATTGAAAATTTCATTCATACTATGATTTAGAATAAAATTATTTACTTCATTTATAATTTTTATATTATTAGATTTGTCAAATAATTTTATGTCTATACTATTTTTGTCTTGAATTTCTTTTATTTTTATAATGACTGATAATATGTTCTCGTTATAGATATTAGATTTTTTCTCAGTATTCAAAGCAAAATTATCCCTCAATACTACTTCATCTATAATATTTTCATGATCAGTTATTTTAGCTTCTCTTGACGTGATTTCAAGATTATCTCCATTTGATAGAACAAAAATATTTTCTTTTTTTAATCCGTTCTTTAAGCCAATCTCTTTATGAGCTTCTAACATTTCTAAATTTCCGTGTATTGGTATAAGATATTTAGGTTGTAAGGATCTAATAACATTTCCTAACTCAGAGTTATTAGAATGCCCAGAAACATGTAACTTATTTTCTATATTGCTAAAATTTACTTCAGCTCCAAGACCATGAATTCGATGGATAACTTCAAAAACTTTTTGTTCATTTCCAGGAATCACTGAGGAAGACATAAGAACTATATCATCTTTTTCTATACTCAGATTATTATAACTACCTTTAGACATTCTATTCAGAACAGAAAATTCCTCTCCTTGAGATCCTGTAACGAAATAGACTACATTTTCATTCTCAAGGGATTTTTTATTCTTTTTATTTAGTAGAACTTGATCCTTATCTTCAATGATTCTTAGATTTTTTGAGATCTTTAAATTTTTTTGTAATGTACTGCCTAGAAGAACTATTTTTTTATTTGACCTTTTAGCTACATTAAGTGCCATCTGGATTCTTGAAATTTGTGAAGCAAAAGTACAAATAATGATTTTCTTATTTTTCTTAAAAACTCTTTCAAATGTATTCTCAATCTCTGTTTCTGAAAAACTTTTACTATAAATCATTGCATTTGTAGAATCAGATAATAAAACATCACATTTATTATTTATTAATTTGTTAATTTCTTCAAAGTTTGTATTTTTTCCAAAAATTGGTTTTTTATCAAATCTAAAATCTCCAGTATGAACTATATTCAAACTATTAGTTTGAATTAGTAAGCCACATGAGTCAGGAATAGAATGTACAACTGGGAACCATGTGATCTTAAAGTCTTCAAAATTAAAAGGTTTATATATTTGAATATCTTTTAATAAATGATGTTGATCTCTAAATATTTTTTTTTTGATCAATTCATTTGCAAGAGGAGGCGAGTAAATTGGAACATTTAAGAAGCCTAGTTTAGAGATTCCTCCTATATGATCCTCATGGCCATGAGTAATGAAAATACCTTCTATTTTATATTTGATTTTTTCTAGGTAATCTAGATCAGGAAGAATAAAATCTATTTCGGGATCAGAAGAAAATTTAATCCCTGCATCTATGATGTATACTCTAGAATTTATTTCGAATAGAAGTAAATTTTTACCGACCTCACCTAGTCCACCTAGGGGAGTAATTTTTATTTTTTCCATTTTTTTCTCATATCTAATTGTCTAAAAAACTTACGATAGACTAAATAGACTAGATAAAATTGAGAATATTTTAGACCTTAGAAGATATGTAATCGACGGCATCTTGAACTGTTCTAATATTTTCAGCATCTTCATCTGAAATTTCAATTGCCTTATCATCAGTAGAGAACTCTTCTTCAAGAGCCATTATAAGTTCAACAACATCTAGAGAATCAGCTTCTAAATCTTCAGTGAATGATGATTCAGGTTTGACATCTCCAATGTCTACACTTAATTTTTCTGCTGTAATTTCTTGTATTTTTTCTAAAACTGAAGCCATTCTATCCTCCAAAATTTTAACCGCAAGTTTATGTTATTGAATTATGATCTAAAAGTCTATCTTACCATAGAACTTAAAACACCATTTATAAAGTTTTTAGACGTATCTGAGCCAAAAACATCTCCTAATTTTACTGATTCATTTACAATAACCCCAACTGGAGTTTCTAAACCACAAGATATTTCAGATATAGCCATTCTCAAAATTGACAAATCAGTTTTGGGAATTCTTTCAATACTTTTATCATTCGTATACCTTATTATACTTTCATCAATGGAATTTTTATTCTGCAAGGCATAACTTAATATTTTTTTTGCAATCTTTTGTTTAGATTTATTAGATTTCTTAAAAAAAGATAGTTTTTCAATATTACTTGATTTATAGTCTTTAGAGACTTCGCTTTCAAATAATGACTGAACTACTGATGCTCGTGCCATTGTAGTACCAAAAATTGATTGAGTTTTTTCTTCAGAAATAAATTCTCCGTCAACAGTATTGTTTAACTTATCTTGAACTTCATGCATATTATAAAAACGCTAGCTTCTTGACTCAACGTAATCTAATACTTGATCATAATTTCCTATGTTTTTTACATTTAGATCAGAATTTATTCTTTTAATCATTCCAGAAAGTACAGAACCTGGTCCTATCTCATAGAAAGTATCAACATCTTGATCAATCATATATTCTATGGAATCACTCCACAAAACACAGTTTTGAAGTTGATTCTTTAGTTCATTTCTTACTAAGTTTTTTTCTGTTATGGGCTCAGCACTAGTATTAGCTATAATAGGAACAACAGCATCTTCAAAATTAGCTTCATCAATTACATTGTTTAGTTCTTCTTGAGCTGAGGCCATTAGACCTGAATGAAATGCTCCGCCAACTGGGAGGGGAATAGCTTTTTTTGCACCAAGTCTTGAAGCAAGATCCATGGCATTTACTAAATTTTCTTTTTTACCAGCGATAATTATTTGATTAGAGGTGTTGATATTAGATAAATATGTACCTGTTTCTTCACAAACTTCTTTAACAGCAGTTGCATCAATACCTATTATTGCAGACATTCCTCCTGGGGCATTATTACATGCCTTTTCCATTAGTTCTCCTCTTTTAGATACTAGATCTATTGTATCTTTTATGCTTAGAGAACCAGCGGTGGCTAATGAACTATACTCACCTAGACTATGTCCAGCAGTAAAATTTGGAATTTGAATAGATCCCATCTCTGATTCAATAGCTCTCCATGCAGCAATTGATACAGTGGCTATTGAAGGTTGAGCATTTTCTGTTCTTGTTAATTCTTCCTTTGAGCCTTCAAATATTACAGTAGATAGCTTTCTACCCAAAATATCATCAGCCTCTTGGAAAACTTCTCGCGCAGCTATACTATTCTTATATAAATCTAATCCCATTCCAGGAGTTTGAGATGCTTGCCCTGGAAAAAGAAAAGCAACTTTTTCATTGTTCATTAGTTCACCTATATAAATTATATATCTCTATTGTTTCTATTTTTTTTAAATTTTTCAATAAATTTCAATACAGAAATACTTCAAATCATCTGTAAATGACAATAAACTTGAAAAAAGCAACCATAAATTTATAATATAAAACATGATTATTTTGGGAGTTGATCCAAGCCTTTCTAACACAGGTTATGGCATTTTAGAATCAGTAGAAAGCAAATTAAAACCTATTGAAGGAGGGGTAATTAAGACCCGGTCATCAGATTCTCTTTCGCAGAGACTTTCAATAATTTCACAAGAGTTCGATAAAATTATTGAAAAATTTTTACCAGATCATATAGCTGTTGAGGATTTACATTCTAGGCCAAAATTTGCTAAAACTTCTATACTAATGGGGCATGCTAGAGGAGTAATCTTATCAAGCGCAGGTATAAAAAATATTCAAGTTTTTGACTATCAACCTACCCAGGCTAAAAATATAGTTACCGGTTCTGGTAGAGCAGATAAAAAACAGGTAATGTTATCAGTTTCAAAAATATTAAATAATCAAAATTTATTAAAGAATGAACATGTTGCTGATGCATTTTCAATAGCGATCTGCCATTCTATAATCAATAATTCAAAAACAAAGATTATATGATTAGTTTTCTTAATGGTGAAATTTTAAAGTTTCTAAGTGATCCAAAAAGAATCGTATTATTAGTTAATGGTATCGGATATGAAATTTATATACCTGAGTACTTAAATAATTATTTTGTTGAAAACAAAGTAACGATCGGATCCAATTTAGATCTAGAAATCTATTATCATGTTACTGAAAGGCAGCCTAAGCCACTTCTTGTAGGATTTATTTCATACTCTGATAAAGAGTTTTTTGAACAACTGATTCAAGTTGAAGGGATAGGACCAGTAAAAGCTGCAAATTCTTTAGTTTTTCCTATAAACATAATAATTAATGCAATCGAAACTGAAGATAATTCTTTACTTGAACAAATGCCGGGAATTGGATCACGCGCAGCACAGAAAATAATAGCATCTTTGAATGGTAAGTTAACATATCAAAATGAAGTTAACCTGACTGATAATGCTGAATTCAAACCAATAGATTCTATTTTTGAGGAAGCTTTGTCAGGACTGATCAGTTTAGGATATAAAAATAATGAGGCTAGAAATGCTATTAATGAGGTTCTTTCAGAAAATGAGAAAAACCTTGATGTAGAAAATATTGTCAGAGAAGTTTTGAAGAAAAATACAAGAAAATATGTGTAAATAAAATTATGTCAGAAGATCTAGAAAATAAAGAAATAATTTTTTCAGAACAAGATTCGGATACAAAGAAAGTTGATAATAATGACTCAGAATCTACTGTTGATACAAATATACTTCGTCCTAAATCTTTTGATGAATATGTAGGTCAAGAAAAAATTATACAATCCTTGTCTATAGCTACTCAAGCTTCAAAAAAAAGAGATGAGTCTCTTGATCATGTACTTTTTTATGGTCCGCCAGGCTTAGGTAAAACAACTTTGTCATATATTATTTCAAATCAGATTGAATCAAATTTTATTCATACCAGCGGTCCTGCATTAGAGAGACCCGCAGATGCTGTTGGTTTATTATCTAATTTGTCCCCTAAAGATGTTTTATTCATTGATGAAATTCATAGAATACCTAAATCAGTAGAAGAGTATTTATACTCTGCAATGGAAGATTTCAGGGTAGATTTTATAACTGGAACAGGAGCGTTTGCTAAAACAATTAACCTTAAGTTGGAAAAATTTACTTTGGTTGGCTCTACTACTAGACCTGGTTTATTAAGTTCTCCTTTGAGAGATCGGTTTGGCCTGTCTTATCATCTAGATTATTATGATGACAAAGATCTGAGTGATATTGTGATTAGATCTTCAGCTCTTATGAATTTGAAAATTGATAAAAAATGTGCTCTTGAAATCGCAAAAAGATCAAGAGGTACTCCAAGAATTGCAAATAGGCTTTTGAGAAGAGTAAGAGATTACCTTGAAGTAAAAAACATTAAAACATTTAATGAAAAGCTAATTGATGAATCTCTTGAAATTGAAGGCGTAGATACACTTGGTTTGGATAGATTAGATCGTCAATATATCAATATAATTGCAAAAAATTACCAAGGGGGGCCTGTTGGAATTGAAGCTATAAGTGCCTCTTTGAATGAAGATCAAGCAACGCTTTCTGATGTAGTGGAACCATTTTTATTAAAAATAGGATTTATTGTTAGGACTTCTCAAGGAAGGAAAATAACTAAAGATGCTATTAATCATCTTGGAATAGAGCTTGAGATACAAGATCAAGAAAGATTAATTTAGGTTATTGTAGAATTCATTATTTGTTATAACTGGAGATTCAAAGCATATAGCATCCTCCCTACCTGAATCAAGAGGATAATAGTTTTTTCTTATACTGGTTACATTAAATAAATACTTTTTGTACAAATTTATTGCTGTAGTATTTGATTCTCTGCATTCAAGAATTATTTTTTTTACTCTTAATTGAATTGAATGGTGAATAGAAATTTTTAATAATTTTTCTCCAATACCTTTTTTTTGAAAATTTTCTAAAACTCCAATTTGCTCGATATGCATGTCTTCCATAATTTTCCAAACTTTAACATAGCCAATAATAACTTCTTCCTGAGTAAATTTTTTTTCGTTTCTTCTGCTAAAGATTTCTTTGAGAAAATTTTTCTTAACTGGTAACGTATTTTCGTATGTGCAAACGAATATTTTCTTGTTTTCTTTTTCTATTTCTACATCAAAATTAGTGTTTACTTTGTCTTTAAAAAAAATTTCTGACTCAACGTCGGATAGTTGCTTTGAATCACTTGAAATTGCATTCCTAAACTTAATTTTTTCGATATTATTTTTCATTAAAGTAGAAATAATTGATATATGTTTTTTTTATTTAATAAGAGTATAATAATCCATAGTGTTTATAAACGCTTCACAAAAACTAAAATAGATTTTAGTGCAGATTGATGTTCTTAAGCAAAAATTTAATACGAATTCTTAAGGTCCCACTAAAAAATAATAAACGAGATTTATTATTATCGATAGTTTCTATAATTTTTGCAGCCGCTCTTCAGATGTCTATTCCTTATTATTTGGGAAGATCAATTGATAAAGCATTACTTAATAACAAAACTGGGGATTTATCAATAGAACCATTTATTATTATAGGATTACTAGTTCTTTCTTTATCTGTTGCAAGAGGAATTTTTAGTTTTTTTCACGTTTATCAAGGTGAAAAAATGGGGCAAACTTTAGCATTTAGTTTGAGAAAAGATTATTTTAATAAGCTTCAAAGACTTTCTTTCAACTATCACGATAAAGTTCATACAGGAGATCTCATAACTAAAGGGATCATTGACATTGAAGGTTGTAGAATGTTTATCAATACTGGAATACTTAGGATAATATTCCTTAGTATTTTTATTTCAACAGGAGCAATTTTAGTTTTAAGCGTTGATCTTTTTTTGGGTTTGTTAGCATTATCATTTGTTCCATTTATAGGTATTATTTCTTCTTATACTAGGCTGAGCCTCAGAAAACATTGGTACAGACTTCAGGAACAACTAGGAATTCTTACAAGAGTAATGGATGAGAATTTATCTGGAGTTAGACTTGTTAGATCTTTCATGAAACAAAAATATGAGTTAGATAAATACTCAATAGCATCTCAAGTAGTTAAAAATATGACTTTTAGGCAAATTACAATTAGAAGTTTTTCTATTTCTCTAAATACATTAATTTTTTTGGTTTCTATGAGTTTGGTTGTATATTATGGAGCTATTTCGGTTCTTGAAAATCGTATTACTTTAGGAGAACTAACATCATTAATTGCTTTTATGAGTATACTTCAAGGACCTGTAAGACAAATTGGTATGCTAGTAAATGCTTTTGCTAGAGCCTCTGCAACCTCTTCAAGATTATTTGAAGTTATAGATCAAGAAGAAGATGTAAAAAATATAGAAGGCAATAAGTTTGATCAACCTATAAATAAAATTGAGGTGAAAAATCTTTGTTTCTCTTACGAAAATAGAGAGGTTCTAAAAAATATAAACTTTACAGCTACGCCAAATCATTCTATTGGAATAGTAGGACCTCCTGGGGCTGGTAAAACAACTCTTTCAAGGTTACTTCCTCGTTTTTATAATCCTAGTTCAGGTTCTGTAGAAATTAATGGTGTAGACATAAAAACTTTGGATTTAGTTGACTTAAGGCACTCCGTAAATTTAGTTGATCAAGATAACTTTCTTTTTTCTGATACTTTCTTTGAAAATGTAAGATATGGAGATCCTAAGGCTTCAAAAGATTTAGTTAATTGGTCAACTGACAAAGCTCAAATATTTAAACATATTGATCAATTACCAGGAAAATTTGAAACAGTAATTGGAGAAAGAGGTGTTCAGTTATCAGGAGGGCAAAGACAGAGACTTTCAGTCTCTAGAACTTTGCTTTTTCAATCAAAGGTAGTGATTTTTGATGATTCTACATCAGCAATAGATACTCAGACTGAGAAAAAAATCAGAGATGAAATGCTTTCTTTAGGTACAGGTATAACTTTAATTGTTATAGCACATAGAATCTCTTCAGTAATGAATTTAGATGAAATTTTGTATCTTGATAATGGTGAAATTATTGAAAGAGGAAATCATACCGAATTGGTCAAAAAAAATGGTCGTTATTATGAGCTATATAATATGCAAATAAATCCGGAGTTAAAAGTTTAAAATGGTTAGTTTATCTGACGAAGATATAAGATCTAGGTCCTTTGATTACAACATAATAAAGAGATTTATGCCTTATGTAATGGTTTACAAAAAAGATGTATTTTTAGGCTTTTTTTTCATAATGCTTTTAACTGGAGCTTCATTACTTATTCCATTAGTAGTAAAGAATTTAATTGATAAGTCAGACTGTTTAGTTGGAGCATCATGTCAAGATATTGATCAAGTAAAAAATTCTATTTTGATAGGATTATTACAATTTTTAGGTTTAGCTGTAATAGTTGCTTCTTCTATTTTTCTATCGGATTCAATAATTGAAAAAGTTGGAGAAAATATCCTTCTTGATCTTAGAAAAAAAATGTTCATGCATTTACAGGATGTTTCTATTTCTTTTATGGATAAGACTGATGTTGGAAGATTAATGTCTAGATTGCAAGGAGATGTAGCTGCAATGCAAGAAGCATTGCAAACATCAGTTTTTGCAATCGGAGATTTTGTATTGATTTGTGGAATTATAACTGTACTTTTAAGCATGAATTTACAACTAGGTATTATGACTCTTCTTGTAATGCCATTAATGGTAATAGTTAGGATGTTTTGGCTTCCTAGAGCAAGAGAAGCTTTTTTAGATGCTAGAGTAAAAAGTTCTGCAGCTACATCATATCTTGCTGAAAATATTAATGGTATTAGAACAATTCAATCATTTAACAGACAACAATTTAATTCTCTTGTTTACGAGAATAAAGCAAATGAATTATTGAGAGCTCAACTTAGAGCTTCAAAATTTTCGAGTCTAATGCTTCCAACTGTAGAGACATTGACTGGAATATCATTTGCAATAATAATAATTGTTGGTGCAAGCTTAGTTATTAACGATAAAATAACAGCTGGAGTCATGGTTGCTTATATGTTGCTTGTACAAAGGTTTTTTGATCCTATAAGAACAATCTCCATGCAATATAATTCTATGCAAAGAGCTATGGCTTCTGGATATAGAATATTTGAAGTCCTTGATATCCCTGTTACAATCAAAGACCCCAAAAAACCTCTAGATTGCCCTCTTGATGGATCAATTAAATTCGATAACGTTTCTTTTGCCTATGTCGAGCAAAACTACATATTAAAAGATTTCAACTTAACAATCGAAAATGGTGAAAGGATAGGTATAGTAGGCCCAACTGGAGCAGGTAAATCTACTATTTCTAACTTGATTCATAGATTTTATGACACCAATAAAGGTAAAGTAATTCTTGGTGGTGTTGAGATCAGAAAGCTTTCTCAAGAATATATAGGTAAAAAAGTTGGAATGGTTCTTCAAGATCCATTCCTGTTTTCTGGGACTATTTTGGATAATGTTAAGTATGGCAATAAAGATGTTTCTTTGAATGATGTTGAAAAGGCTACGAAAGAACTTGGGATGATGGACTTTATAAATTCATTAGATGATGGATTCAATACTGTAATTGGACAAAGAGGTTCAGACTTATCTATGGGGCAAAGACAACTACTAAGTATCTTGCGTGCTCTTGTGGCTGATACACAGTATTTGATTTTAGATGAAGCTACTTCATCTATAGATTCATATACTGAGAAAAAAATACAAAAAGCTCTTGATATATTGCTACAAAATAGAACATCTATTACTATTGCTCACAGATTAGCTACGGTTAGAAAATGTGACAAAATAATTGTTTTGAATGCTGGAAAAGTAGAAGAAATTGGATCGCATGAGCAACTGTTGGGTAATCAAGGACTATACAGCAATTTATATAACTTGAACTATTCTTCTTTTGATGATTAGAAAATTACTTTCTAAACGTTATGACCAGGCTCTGAATCATCGAAGTCATAATCATAATTTGCCTTTATAAACTCTTTTTGATCATCTGGTACATCGTCTTCAGCAAAAATAGCACTTTCAGGACATACTGGTTCACAAGCAGCACAATCTATACATTCTTCAGGATTAATGAATAATTGATTATCTCCTTCTTTAGAATATATACAATCTACTGGACATACGTCCACACACGCTCCATCCATCACATCTACACAAGCTTTACCAATGATATAAGTCATTTTAGGACACCTTTTCTCTTATTTTTCTATAATGTATATGAAAATTAAATTTTTTAGATACCGTTATTTAATACGGATTAGTGAGCTTTTATTCTTGGCAACCACATGCTCCGCCACCACAACCACCTGCAGCTGCTTGAGCTTGAGGTTGTGCTTGACTTCCGCATCCACCGCCGCCGCCATCGCCGCATCCGCATGCTCCGCCACCACCTCCGCAGCCACCGCCTTGGAAGTTTGGGTTAGAAATAACAAATCCAGACCTTTGAAAACCTTCAACATAGTCAATATTAGATCCTTCTACAAATTTGAGACTTGCAGGATCTACTACTGTCTTGACGGTTGAATCAATAACTATATCATCGGACTCAGGTTTTTCTACAAGACCAAAGACATATTCAAATCCTCCACCTGGACCTTCATTTATAGAAACTCTTAGGTAGCTACCTTCGTTGCCCTGTTCCCTCATTATTTCTTGAAGTTTTGTACTTGCAACTTCTGTATAAGTTACGATTTGATCTGAATCTAACAATTTACTCTCCAATAGTTATATTTTTTACAAAGTAATTATATTCTACTTTATTTTTTTGAAATAAATCAATGATTACATCTCATAAAAACTAAATTTTAAATAGTTCTAAGCTCTATTTTTATAGGTATAATATTCTGTATCAAGTAAGAAAAAGTTCATATGGATCAAATAGACAGAAAAATAGTATCAATGCTAGGTCACGATGGAAGACTTTCTAACGCTCAAATGGCTAGGGAACTTGAAGTGAGTGAAGGTACTATCAGGCGAAGAGTCAAAAATCTGTTGGATTCTAAAACGATTTCTATTGTTGCTGCTTCTGATCCTAAAAAACTAGGTTTTTTTTCTGAAGCATTAATTGGGGTTCAATGCGAACCTGATAAAGTTACTGATATTTCAAATAAAATTGCTTCACTAGAACATACTCGATGGGTGATTGCCACTACTGGAAGCTATGACATCTTCTGTCTAGTTGCTTTAGAAAGTTCTGAAGAATTAGGAAATTTTATAAGACTAGATATTGGTTCAATAGAAGGAATAATCAGAACTGAGACTTTTGTGAATTTATCAGTAGCTAAAAGAGAATATGGAGCCTAAGTTCAAATTGAGGGAATTATGTACAGAGATTTAATGTGTGGAAAAATTTCCTCAACGAATGAGGGAAAAAAAGTAAAATTAGCTGGTTGGGTTTCTAGAAGAAGAGATCATGGCCAACTTATATTTATTGATTTGAGAGATAAGTCTGGAATTATGCAAATAGTTTTTAATCCTGAAACTTCTCAAGAAACTCATGAAAATGCAAAAAATCTTAGAAGTGAATGGGTTATTTCAGTCACGGGAACCGTTAATAGAAGGATCGAAGGGGCTGAAAACAAAGAGATTTCTACAGGTGATTATGAAATGAGTGTAGATTCAATGGATGTATTGTCAAAATCAAAGACTCCTCCCTTTGAAATTTCAGATAATAAGGAAGTTTCAGAAGAAGTTAGACTTAAGTATAGATTTCTAGACCTAAGAAGAGAATCTATGCAAAACAAATTAAACCTAAGGCATAAGGTTACAAGATTTATTTGGGATGACCTTTCAAGTAAAGGGTTTACACATATTGAAACTCCTATACTTATTAAAAGCACCCCTGAAGGAGCAAGGGATTATGTAGTTCCTTCAAGAGTAAATAATGGATCTTTTTATGCATTACCACAGTCCCCTCAACAGATGAAACAGATGCTAATGGTTTCTGGTTGTGATAGATATTTTCAGATCGCTAGATGTTTTAGAGATGAAGACTTAAGAGCTGATAGACAACCTGAACATACTCAACTAGATTTAGAAATGAGTTTTGTTCATCAAAATGATGTTATTGATGTAGTTGAAAGCTTGTACATAGACTTGATTAAAAATATAGATAAAGAAATAAAAGTAGATTCTTCATTTGAAAAACTTACCTATTCTGAAGCAATGAATAGATTTGGAACTGATAAACCTGATATGAGATTTGGAATGGAACTAAGTAATTTTACAAATATAGCACAATCAATAGAATCAAATGTAATTAGTAATTCTCTTAAGAGTGGAGGAATATTAAAGGGATTCGTTGCTAAAAATTTAAGCAAATATGGACGAAGAGACTTTGACAGATTAACTGAAAAGGTCAAAGAGCAAGGTGCAGGAGGATTGATTTATATTTCAATCCCTGAAGATTTTGATGGTGAAATAACTTTAGATAAAACTAGTGGTCCACTTAATAAGTTCTACAGTGAGAAGAATTTCCAAGATATAAGAAACTTAACTTCAGCTGAAAAAGGTGATGTTATTTTTATGATTATAGGGGATGAAAAAATTGTTAATAATTCTCTTTCGTTTCTAAGAAATTATATTGCTAAAGAAAATGGATTAATTGATGATAATATAATGAAATTTCTTTGGGTCACTGACTTTCCTTTATTCGAGAAAGATGATGAGAATAAATGGCAACCAGCTCACCATGTTTTTTCTTCTCCAAAACATGAAGACATAAAATTTCTTGATACTGATCCTGGAAAAGTTAATGCAGATCTTTTTGATCTTGTTTGTAATGGTGTTGAACTTGGCTCTGGTTCGATTAGAATACACGATAGACATTTGCAAGAAAAAGTATTTGATGTCATTGGTTATTCATCCAGCGAGGTAAGTAATTTGTTTGGTCATTTGCTTGATTCATTTGAATTTGGGGTCCCTCCTCATGGCGGAATGGGTCTTGGACTTGATAGATTAGTAGCTATGCTTGCTAAGGAAGATTCAATAAGAGAAGTTATTGCTTTTCCAAAAACCCAAACTGCATCAGATTTACTATTTGGTTCTCCAGACATAATAACTGATGAACAATTGAATGAACTTAGTATAGAAATTATTGAAGAAGAGGAAAAATCTAAGAAATGAATGTAGATATTAAAGAGGAAAAAAATAAACAAGTAGATATTGAAATATTAGTTGATGACTTTTTAGTAGTAAAACATCTTAAGAATTCTGCTAACAAAATCGCTCAATCAACAAATATTAAGGGTTTCAGAAAAGGTAAAGCTCCTTATAGCATAATCGAACGTCAATATGGTAAAGACTATCTGTTAGAAAACAGTTTGGATTCGATAATTCAAGAGGTTGCTCAAGAGGTTTTAGAAAATAATGACTTTGAATATCCATGTGCACCAAAAGTAGACATACTTGAAAGAGAGCCAAAATTAAAATTAAATCTAATGGTACCAATGATGCCTGTTGTGAAGGTAGGAAATTATAAAAACCTCAAGATTACAGTGAAGAAAGATAAGGTGACTAAAGCTCGCCTAGAAGAAGCAAAATCAAGAATTCTTGAATCTAGAGCAACTTGGGAGCCTAGTAATAAAAAATTAGATTTTCCAGGATTTGCTAAATTAAATATTGTTGCAAAATCTGAAGAAAATATAATTCTAGAAGAAAAAGAGTTTGATTTTTATGCAGTAGAAAATAGTAATCTAATTGCCCCAGGTGTTTCTGAGAATATTAAGGGTATAAAGAAAGGTGAAACTAAAAGTTTTACATTAACATTGCCTCTAGATTGGAAAGAAGAACAATACCAAGGTAAAAATGCCAAATTTGAAATAGAATGTATTAGCGTTCAAGAAAAAGTTTTGCCTAAGCTTGACAAAAAATTTCTCAAAGACCTCAATCCAGATATTAAGAGTGTTAAAGATTTCGAAAGTCAGATTAAAGATGAAATTTCAGCTGAAAATGAGTATAAATTTAATATGGAAGTTGAGTCTGAAATATTAGAAAACTTACTCAAAAAATCTAAGTTTGAGATTTCGGAAATTCAAATTCAAAGATCTGCGGATCAAATAATTGATGAAAGAGTTAGATCAGTTTCTCAATACAACATGAAATTTGAAGATTATCTAAAAGCTATAAACAAAACAAGTGAAGATTTTTATAAAGAAACTCTTGAATCTGCAGAACAAGAAATAAAGAGGTTTTTAGTAATAGAAGAAGTAATTAAATTAGAAAAATTTGAACCTAAAGAAAAAGAAATTGATTCGGAAATAAAATTGATAAAAGAACAATATAAGGATCAAAAATTAGCTGATGATGAAACCTTAAAAAATTATGTCAAAAATAACTTAAGAAGAAGAATGTGTATTGACTATCTAATAAATTCATCTAAAAAAACATCAACCAATCGAAAAAAGAAATAATATTTAGTAAAATTAAAATATCTTAAATAATAAGGAGTTCATTTTTGGAACCACAAAACTTTAATCCTAAATCATTAATCCCTTCAGTTATTGAAACTACATCTAGAGGAGAAAGAGCTTACGATATATTTTCTTTATTACTTAAAGAAAGAATAATCTTTCTAGGTACGCCAGTTGATGATTTTGTTTCTAACACTATTGTTGCTCAGCTTTTATATTTATCAAGAGAAGATCCTGAAAAGGATATTAACTTGTATATCAACTCTCCTGGTGGTTCTGTTTATGCTGGTTTGTCTATATACGACACCATGCAAATGATACCTAATGATGTTTGTACATTTTCTGTAGGATTATCTGCTAGTATGGGTACAATATTGCTTACTGCAGGGGCAAAAGGAAAACGATATGCTTTGCCAAACTCAACCATGATGATGCATAGTGTTTCAGGTGGCGGTGGAGGAACTGTTGCAGATATCCAAATTCAAGCAAAAGAAATGCTTAGAATTAATGATAAATTAACTAAGATTATGGCTCTTCACACAGGTCAATCAGAATCAAAAGTAAAAAAAGATGAAGATAGAGACTTTTGGATGGATGCTGAGCAAGCTGTAGATTATGGCTTAGTTGATCAAGTAATCTATCCTGAAGGTACAAAGAAATCAAAAAAGAAATAAATTTAAAGTGACTGTTCAACCTCTTTAGTTAAGTCAACATAAGAATCTTTTTTAATATTTATTTCACCTTTAGATATTTTAGATAAAGTTTTTCCTAATAAAACTCTTTCATACATAATTTGCTTCTCTCTTATAGATGAGAAAATTTCTGTCTCTTCTATTTCAATTAGATTTTGATTATTGTTGTTATCAATATTAAATTTACAGAAAGATATATTTGGTCCTTCATCTAAATCTGAAGTCATTAGATGAATTGAAATTCCAGAATTTCTGGATTTAGATTCTATCAATTTTTTTATTACGCTTTTCCATGTACCATTAGGCCCATCTGGAAGAGCTGGATGAAGATTTAGTATTTCAAAGTGATTGCAAATTACAGGAGAGAATAACATATATCCTGCTGCAACTAAGATATCCACATTAAATTTTGAAATAGAATTAAGTACTTTTTTATCATAATCAACTCTTAGATCCTTCCAAGGAAGGCCTCTTTCAGTCTTAAATCTTCTAGATGATAAAGTTATAGCTTCTATCTTATTTTTCTTGACTAAATCTAAATATTTATCTGATCCTTCTTTTTCTCCATACTCTCGATTTGAGAAAACAAAATTAATATTAAGAGTTTTATTATTGTGTAACTTAATTCCCTCTTTAAGTAGTCCAAGCGAGCCACTACCATTTCCTGTTGATAACCATCCAATATTTAAGGCAGAATTAATTTCTTCCAAGATATGATCCGTCGCTTGTAGAAACATTTATTTCTTGACCATTTTCAATAAAAAGAGGAACTTGTAATGTTAGTCCAGTTGTGGTCGTAGCAGGTTTTGTAGCACCTGACTGAGTATCTCCTTTTAATCCTACCTCAGTGTTTTCTATTGTAAGTGTCATAGATGATGGGAGTTCAATAGCTAGTGGTCTTACTTCTAAAAAAATAATTGAAATACTATTTCCTTCAGAAAGATATTTTGATGCATCTCCTACGATCTTTTCATCTAATTCATATTGTTCAAAATTCGAGTTATCCATAAACACAAATAGATCTTTATCTTTGTAAAGAAATTGAGCTTCTCTAGTATCTGTTGGTGCGAGTTCGAGTTTTTGATTACCAGGGACTTTTTTTTCATACACATTTCCACTTTCAATGTGTCTTAATTTAAGAGTTAGTGTGGGTGGAGCTTTAGGTGCCTGTCTATGCTGCCATTCTAAAATTTGGTATATTTCATCTTGTAGTAAAATAGTCATATTTCTTTTTATTTCGCCTGATGAAATTGTCATTGATTTCTCCTCTAATATATATATCTTATTTTATGCTTTGGGATGAGCATTTGTATAGACATCCCGAGATTTTTCTACAGAGATATGAGTATAGATTTCTGTAGTTTTCGGTGAAGTATGCCCCAGAAGTTCTTGAACTACCCTAAGATCTGCTCCTCCATCAAGTAAATGAGTTGCAAAAGAATGCCTTAGTGTATGAGTATGGTACTTAGGATTTAATCCTGCTAAATTAATATACTTTTTCACAATATGCTGAATACTTCTTATTGAAAGTCTAATCCCAGAATTACTTAGGAAAAAAGCTTTTTCTTTTTTTGAATTATCTCTAATTTCTAAGTAATCTTTTAGAATCTTTGAAGTACTCTCAGAAAATATAACAGACCTATACTTAGAGCCTTTTCCAAAAATAACTGCTTGATTTTGATTTAAATCTATATCTTGAATATTAAGGTTATTAACCTCTGAAACCCTCAAACCCGCTGAATAAATAAACTCAATTATAGCATGATCCCTTTTACCTAGATTCTTACTCTTATCTATGCAACGAATCATCTCATCAATTTCATCTGTGGTAGCAATTGAAGGCAATTTTTTACCTATTTTAGGAGGACTTATTTCTGAAAAGAAGTTTTTTTCTATTTTTTCTTGATCTATCAAATACTCAAAATATGTCCCAATATTTGAGATTATTCTTCTTATGGAATTCTTTGATGTGCTTTTTCTTAATTCAGAAATAAATTTCCTAACTAAATCTAAATTAAAGTCTTGGTCTAAGTTTTCATTAAGAAAAAAGATTAGTTTACTAATATCTAATTTATGATTTCTTATGGAATATTCAGAAAGATGTTTTTTTTGTTCTAAAAAAGTATCTATACTAGCTTCTAATTTTCCTATTATTGATTTTACCTTCATATATTTATCATAATAAAAATTTATACAAACTCTATGTATAAATTTATGCGAAATTGTCAGGAATTTTTCATCTATAATTTTTAGAAATTAATTAAGTTTTAGTGAATGCACTTTTCTTTCATAGCCTTTTTAAGAGCTTCGAGTGTTCTTGTTCTTCTTCTTCCAAAACCAGCCCATGCACTCTCATCTGCAGTAACCTTACATGCCTTATCTTCACAAGCAAGAAAACCTCCATCACCATTTTTATTCCTAAATCTTATCCATATCATTCTGGTTTGTTTTTCTAGATTATCATTTAGTGACTTATCTCCTAAAGGAGGATCATTTTCTTCGAATTCTTTACCTGTTTCAGAGTTAATGCAAGGTGTATCTGATGAACAAATAATATTCGTTCTAAGAAAATTATATTCACTGGGATTTCTAGGGTTTTCATCAGCAATCTTTTCATAATTATTCTTTATTGGTTCAAAATTATTCCAAAATGATTTAACAAAATCATTTCTGTCTAAGTTTCCATTAGATATCTGATCTAAATCATTTTCCATTTTTTCTGTAAATTTATAATCCATTACACTGTCTGAGAAATATTTTTTTAGCTCTTCAACCAATGCATTTCCAACTGGACTAATATATATAGATCTATTTATCACCCAGATATATTTTTTTTCTTTAATGGTATTTAGTATGCTTGCGTATGTACTTGGTCTCCCAACGCCAAGTTCCTCCATTGTCTTTATAAGGGATGCTTCGGAGTATCTAGGAGTATGCTGAGTGAATTTTTGTTCTTTTATTACAGATTCTAGATTTACTGTGTCTTTTTCATTAATATTAGGTATTTTATCTGTTTCTTTTTGTGGGAATAGTTTTCTAAACCCTTCAAAAACTAATTCATCGTATTCTGATAAAAACTTATATTTATCATTCTCAGAAGACGTGATTACTGTTGTTTTTTTATTTTCACTTTCAGCCATTTGGCTTGCAACTGTTCTTCTCCATATTAAGTCATATAATTTGAATTGATCTTCATTTAAGAAATTTTTTATAGATTCAGGTGTACGATTAATTGAAGTTGGTCTTATCGCTTCATGAGCTTCTTGAGCATTTGCTGATCTTGTTTTGTATTTTCTTATATTATGATAATCATCACCATAGTTAGTTTTAATGAAACTACCAACTTGACTCAAAGAATCTTCTGACAATACGTTTGAGTCTGTTCTCATATAAGTTATTAGACCTTCTTCACCATTACCTAAGTCTAATCCTTGAAATAATTGTTGAGCTAGAGCCATTGTTCTTGAAGGGCTTAATCTTAGTCTAGACGAGGCATCTTGCTGAAGAGAACTAGTAGTAAATGGTGGCCTTGGTTTAGTTTTTCTGGGTTTAGACTTAATTGAATTTATTTTATACTCTAGTTTTTTAATTTCGCTTTCTATACTATTTGCTTCAGTCTCACTTGAAATAGTGAGATTTTTTCCAGAAATCCCATCAATTTCAAATAATTTTCCTTGATAAGATTCTTTATTCTTTGAAAAGTCATTAGTTATATTCCAATATTCTTCTGGAACAAATGCCTTTATTTCATCCTCTTTATCTTTAATAATGCTTACTGCTACTGATTGAACTCGTCCAACAGAAAGTCTCTTGAGTCTCAATAATGATGAAGTTAAGCCACTTAATGAAAATCCAACAAGTCTATCTACTAATCTTCTGCCAATATGTGCATTAACTAGATCCATATTTAATTGTCCTGCTTTTTCAAAAGCATCTTTTACTGCTTTTTCTGTAATTTCATGAAAAACAACTCTTTTAAATTTTTGGTTAGATTGCCCTTTTTCAATAAGAGCATTTGCAACATGAAATGCTATCCCTTCACCTTCTCTATCAGGGTCAGCAGCTAAATATATTTTTTCACAATTCTTTGCAAGTTTACTTAATTTATCGATTCTTGTTTTTGCACCTTTTTCATACTCCCATATTGGTTCAAAGTCTTCATCTAAACCGACAACAGGGCCAGTATATTTAGCTTTATAACCTGATTGCAAATTATTTATGTGACCAATAGATGCTTCTACTAAATACTCTTTACCTAAAAATCTTTGTAAAGTTCTTGCTTTAGTAGGTGATTCAACTATAACTAGATTTTTTGACAACTTGATACCTCAAACTGAATAAATTTTTTCTTGGGTTACTCTTATTATATATTAATTATATATTCTCCATTTTCATGGCGGAGAGGACAGGATTCGAACCTGCGGTACGCTTTAACGTACACACGCTTTCCAAGCGTGCTCATTAAGCCACTCTGACACCTCTCCATGAATTTCTGATAATTATATATTTATGATATTATTAATTGTTATTAGTCAAAATGAATAGTTTATTGAATTTTCAGAAATTTTATATGAATCAAATCTTTTCTTTAAGACTTCTCTGTCTAAACACAAAACCCAATGAAACCTTCGTCGATATTTAATTTATTCAAAAAAATAGCTAATATAAGCTCATTTAAAGAAGATTATATTCAAACCCTAATTTCCTCTGGTGTAAAAATTATTGATACAAAATCTGTTTATATCGATGATTCTGTAGAAATATCTCCAGGTTCAGTTATATATCCTTCGACATATTTGATAGGAAAAACAAAAATTGCTTCGAATTGCATTATTGGTCCAAACACAACTATATATAATTCATCTATAGGGAGTAATTCAATTGTGATGAGCTCAGTTATTTTAGATTCTTTTATAGGAGAAAATAATGAAATCGGACCTTTTTCATTTATTAGGGAATCTTCTTCAACTGAAGAAAATGTAGTTATTGGAAATTTTGTAGAGATAAAGTCATCAAAAATAGGAAAGAATTCAAAATCTAAACACTTGTCATATATCGGAGATGCTGAAATAAATAAAAATGTTAACTTTGGAGCAGGATTTGTAATGGCAAACTATGATGGTAAAAATAAAAACAAATCTATTGTAGAAGATAATGTATTTATAGGTTCAAATTCAACAATAATCTCACCTGTAAGCATTAAAAGTGATGCAATCATTGGAGCAGGATCAGTGGTAAATGAGGATATTTTGTCTGGAGACACTGTAGCAGGAAAACCTGCAAGGAGCTTGAAAAATTAAGATATGGATTATTTTTTATTTTTATTAATTTCAATTTTTTCAATAATTTTTTATATTTTTATAAATTACTCATTAAGTATTTTGGGTTACAGGACTTTTGGTTTGAATAATGAAGAATCTGAGTCCTCTAATCAGACTGATGAAAAACCGCTAGAGCAGTCATCAAATAGACTATCATACGAAGCATATATATTAGCTATATTTATTAGAAACCTAATAATATGTATAGGTCTTAGTTCTTTCATACTTTTTCTTAACCAAACCGGATTATTTGATGATCTTATGAATACTAATTTGATTAGTCTATCAATCCTTTACTTTTTAATATTGGTGCTATCAATCGTAATAACTAATAAAATATTTTCTATTCTGAATAATAAATTATTTTTTCTAGCAACTTTTATAGGAAAATTTTTAGAATTTTTTGCAGGCATACCTAAATTTAATAAATTTATCAGATATATAGGTCTTCCTACTTCAAATGAATCTAATGATGATGATAAAGCTACAGCCACCCTAATTGAGACTTTAGATTTACTTGAATCGGATCAAATTCCAGCACATCAAGAAGACTTAATGATGATTAGAGGTATATTGAGAATGGATGACTTAAGAGTAAGTGAAATAATGAAGCCAAGACCAGATATAGTTGCAGCGTCCATTGATGAGCCAATTAATTCTATAATTGAAAAAATGACAGTTGGGGGTTACTCTAAAATCCCAATTTATAGCTCAGACTTAGACAGTATCTTAGGAATACTTTTCGCAAGAGATATCCTAGCACTAGAAAAAGATAAAATAGACAAAAAAACTATCAACAATCTTATAAGACAGCCGATTTATATTCCAGAGTCTCAAAATCTTGAAACATTATTAAAAGAATTCCAAACTCATAACATATCTATAGGAATGGTACTTGATGAGCATGGAACATTATCTGGACTTGTTACAGTGATTGATCTTATAGAAGAAATAATTGGTGAATTATCAGATGAATTTGATGTTGACCCACCTGAGATACAAGAAGTTCGGCAGGGAATTTTTATGCTTGATGCAACTCTGTCTATAGATCAAATTAATCGTAAATTAAACCTTAAGATAGATAGTGAAGGGATATCAACTATAGGAGGTTTTATATACTCTCAACTTGGACGTATCCCTTCTAATGGAGATGTTGTAGAAACATCCGATAGTTTCATAACTGTCAGATCTGTCGTTGGAAGAAGAATTAGAAGAGTTTCGTTAGCACTTAAGTAGACACATTAATCATTTATTTTTAGCTTCTATGTGTTTTCAAAAAATAAATAATCGTTAGAATTTAAAGTATAAATAAGAATCAACTTGGAGAAAATTTTGAAGAATAAATCATTTTTTTATCTAATGCTTGCTGCATCATTGATTCCTTTTCTGGTTTCAGTATATTTCTGGTTTCTAACTACTGGCAATGAAATGGAAGCAATTTTCGTAGGTATCTGGGTACCATCAATTTTAAGTTTTGCTACATTACTTCAGGTAACAAAGAAATGAGTACAGAAGTTATAATATCAGGCGCATTTATTGTTGTTGCAATCCTTTTCATAGGAGCAATATTTACAGTATTAGAAATGGGTAAGACTGTAAAAGAAGAGGAAAATAAGGGCACTAAAAAATAAAGTGAATTACTCCCATTATTATGGTTGCTAGTAATACAAGAATACCTATTATCTTAAGATTATTTTCACTCATAATAATATTTTATCTTCTTTTATTTATATTTAAAACAAAAAGAACCCGTAAACTTTACGGGTTCTTTTTGTTTTCTTAAAACTTTATAAGGGGTTAGTTTCCAGGTATTGCGTCAACAACTATTGCTGAAGTGTGAGCTATGTCACCTCCACCTGAAGCTGTTATAGCTATAGGAAATATTCCGTTACCATCTTCATCTACCCATGAGAATGAGCTTGTTGGTAATGAAATTGTAGTTTCAAATGATCCTGCACCATCTGCACTAAGGGCAGAAACTCCTGACTTATCAACACCAACTACGTTCTTAGCAAAACCACTTGAGTTTACAGCTGAAATTGTAATTTCAGTATTAGGTGTAAATCCTGATCCTATTAGATGTACATCTACATTCTCAGCATTTCTACTCCATTCAATAGTACTTGATCCACCTGATCCAACTGCTGTTAATCCTGATGTTGACCCAGCTTTACCTTCTTTACCTGCAGGTCCTGGTACTCCTGGTATTCCATCAGCTCCATCAGCTCCTGCTGCTCCTGGATTTCCTGGTGCTCCTGGCTCACCTGGTAGTCCTGGTGCTCCTGGTTCTCCAGATATTCCTGGCTCACCTGGTAGTCCTGGTGCTCCAGCAGGTCCCGCTGCTCCAGCAGGTCCGGTAGCTCCAGCACATGCGTACATGAATAATGAAGCAGTTACGATCGAAATTATCATTAATGATCTCTTCATATGTTTACCCCTTTATAAACAACCTTGATAAATCTATTACTAGCTCTAACAAAGCATAACTTATTTTAGTTTATTGATTTATATCCATAATATTATACACGTATAACAATAATTTTCATCATACTAATAATATTTATAAGCATATTTTATCCCAAATATACTCAAATCTATATATCATCATATTTATTTTACTTTAACAATGTCAAGTAAACTTAGTGCAGATTGTTTAGATTTTTACTAATTTCATAGTTTTCATATGTGTTTTCAAAAGAATTAAAAAAAATGCTTCATAAAAACAATTATTATTGGTACAAATAATGGTATGATTTTATGGTAACGAAATAATAATGAGATAAAAGAAAGGTATAAGTCCCCATAGTAAACTAAATCGAAAAAATGATTTTGGGGTAGAAAATAGTAAATTGTCCAAAGTAAACGATCCATCACTAAATAAATTACTCAAACATGATAAAGACACTGGTTCATCTGAAGCACAAATTATTTCTATGACCGGTAGGATCAATCAATTAAACGAACACTTTAAACACCATAAGCATGATCAAGCCTCCCGAAGAGGCCTCTTAAAGATCGTTGGTAAAAGAAGAAGACTACTAAAATATTTGAAGTCTAACGACTCAGATAAGTACGAGCAGGTTATTAAGTCCTTGGATATTCGAGGATAATCTTTTTCTATTTCTAGATCATTTGACTTTTAATTCTTTGTACTGGGGATTTTTTAAGTATGACTAAAAATATAAAAAAATATTCATTAGATATAAATGGAAATGAACTTAGTGTAGAAGTTGGTAGAGTTGCCAACTTGGCTAATGGTTCATGTGTGCTGACACTGGGAGAGACAGTAGTTTTAGCAACAGCATCTGCACTTAAAGATGCAAAGGAAGGAGTTGATTTTCTTCCTATGACAGTTGATGTTCAGGAAAAAGCATATGCCTTAGGTAAGCTTCCGGGAGGATTTTTCAAAAGAGAAGGAAGGCCAACTACAGATGCTACTCTAGTCTGTAGGCTTATTGATAGACCTTTAAGACCATTATTCCCCAAAAGTTATCATAATGACACACAAATTATTATAAGTGTTCTTTCTTCAGATGAAACAAATCCTTATGATGCACTAGGAATAATTGGTGCTTCAATATCTTTAGCAATTTCAGATATTCCTTTTCAAGATCCTGTTGGGGCATGCGTAATAGGACTAATTGATGATGAACTTATTGTTAATCCAACTTACGAACAACTTCAAGAAAGTAAACTTGATCTGACTGTAGCAGGCACAGAGGATGCTATTATGATGGTTGAGTCTGGTTCAGAATTTGTTGGTGAAGATACATTGCTTGAAGCTCTTAAGCTGGCACAGGATGTTAATGGAAAAATTGTGGATTTTATCAAAGAAATAGTAAAAGATATTGGTAAAGAAAAATGGGAAATCGATGAATCTGATGATTCTTTGGAAGATATAAAAAATAAAATTAACTCAGTTTACCTAGAAGATATCCAAAAAATTGTAAGATCTAGTGATAATAAAACTGAGAAAATAAATAAATATAATTCTCTAAGAGAAAAAATAGTTGCAGAAAATTCTGAAGAATTTGAGGAAGAAAGTATAAATGTTTCCTTAGACTCAATTGAAAAAAAAGAAATAAGAAATGCTTTATTGAATGATGGAATCCGTCCAGATGGTAGAGATTTTGATGAGATTAGAGAATTATCTTCAGAGGTAAGGTATCTACCTAGAGTACATGGATCAGGTATTTTTACTAGAGGTGAAACTCAAATTTTAAATGCAGTTACTTTGGCTCCATTGGCTGAGAGTCAAAAATTAGATGGTTTTAATCCCGTTAAGGAAAAGTTTTTTATCCATCATTATAATTTTCCTCCTTTTTCAGTTGGAGAACCAGGTAGAATGATGACTGGTAGAAGAGAAGTTGGACACGGAGCTCTTGCTGAAAGAGCAATAATTCCAGTGCTCCCTAGTCTTGAAGATTTCCCTTATACTATAAGATCTGTTTCTGAAGCTCTGTCATCTAATGGTTCAACTTCTATGGCATCTGTTTGCTCATCCTCACTTGCATTAATGGATGCAGGAGTGCCAATTTCTTCACCTGTTGCTGGAATAGCTATGGGGCTGATTACAGATGAAAGTGGAAAATTTGTTGTCCTTACTGATATACAAGGAGCGGAAGATCATATTGGTGATATGGATTTCAAAGTTGCTGGAACAAAAGATGGTGTGACAGCTCTTCAAATGGATATAAAGGTCAAGGGTATAACTTTTGAAATAATGGAACAAGCTTTAGAAAAAGCTAGAATAGCAAGACTTCAGATATTGGATCATATGTCATCTACTATTTCTGAAGTTAGTAAAGAAGTTTCTAAATATGCTCCGAAAATCACTACAATTAATGTCCCTCAAGAAAAAATTGGTGCTGTTATAGGGTCAGGTGGAGCAACAATTAAAGGCCTACAAACAGAATTTGATGTTTCCATTAATATTGATGAGGATGGAAAAGTAATGATAGGAGCTAATAATTCTGAAACAGCAGATAAAGTTGTTAGCGCTATTAACTCCATTATTAAAGATGTTGAAACAGGTGATGTTTATAATGCAAAAGTTGTTAAGTTGATGAATTTTGGAGCTTTTGCAGAAATTCTTCCTGGAAAACAAGGTCTAATTCATATAAGTGAGATTTCAACTGAAAGGGTAGAAAATGTAGAATCTGTTCTATCGGTAGGAGATAATGTAGAAGTTAAAGTAATTAAGGTTGATAAGCAGGGGCGAATAGATCTTTCGATCAAAGCTTTACTTGGAGACTTTTCAAATGATGTTGATGAAATAAATGATGATAAAGATCCTAAAAAATCAAGAAGGTCAGGTAAGAGGAAACAGGTTGGAGGATAAAAATGATTAATGTTAGTGTTAATGGAGCATTAGGAAGAATGGGATCTACAGTTTGTGGAGCGATTTTAGCTGATCCAGAAACTGAGCTTGTGGATTCAGTGGACTATAATTCTAAAGGAAATCAAACATCAAATAATAAAACTATTCATTCTAGCTACGAGTACTTATCCTCAGAAAACAAACCAGATGTGATCGTTGATTTTACAAATCGAGATGGGTTGCTAGATTTAGCAAAAAAAGTATCTCCACTAGGTATACACATAGTTAGTGGATCAACAGGTTTGTTAGATAAAGATTACGAAGTGTTAAAAAACTTAGCTGATAAAAATTCTTCAGGAATCTTATCTGCATCAAATTTTGCAATTGGAGCAGTACTAATGATGGAACTTGCATCGATTGCTGGAAAATATTTTGAGTATGCAGATTTAGTTGAGAGTCACCATGAAAATAAGATTGATGCTCCTTCTGGAACAGCTATATCAATTGCGGAGGCTGCTGCCTCAAAAAGACAAAAAGATTTCAAACAAAACGAAGTTGAAAAAGAGACTATAAAAAATACTAGAGGAGGATCTCTAGGAGGTGTTCAAATCCACTCTGCTCGAATGCCAGGCAGAGTCGCTAGACATGAATTAGTTTTTGGAGGTTTAGGCCAAACATTTACTATGCTACATGACTCTATTGACCGACAATCATTTATGCCAGGAGTTATACTTGGTGTCAAAGAAATTTTAAGTCGCAAAGAATTGGTAGTTGGGTTAGATAAAATAATGGGTATTTAAATATGGATATTAGAAATGCTAACATTGGAATAATTGGTTCAACTGGTGCAGTAGGAGTTGAGGCACTAAAGCTACTTTCTGAAATTGCACATCCAGCAGAAAAAATTCAGCTTTTTGCGTCTGAAAGATCTAAAGGTAAAAAAGTTTCATACTTAAATAGTGAATTGACAGTAAATACTTCCTCTGATGAATCATTTAAGGAAATCGATGTTGGTTTAATATCTGTTAGTTCTGAAGTTAGTAAGGAATTAGCTCCTCAAATTGTAAAAAACGGTGGAGTGGTTATTGATGATGGTTCGGCCTACAGAATGGAAAAAAATGTTCCTTTAGTTGTACCTGAAATAAATGAAATAGATCTAGAATTTCATGAAGGGATTGTTTCTATTCCTAATTGCACAACAACTCCTTTAGTTATGGTAATAGATGCTATAAATTCTATTTCTAAGGTTGGTAAAGTAATTGTATCTACATATCAAGCTGTAAGTGGTACAGGTAAAGAAGCAGTTAATGAACTAATTAATCAACAATCAGGTGATCAATCAACTAATGTTTATGATTTCCCTATAGCTAATAATATATTTCCCCATGTTGATGATTTTATGCCTGATGGATTTACTAAAGAAGAGCATAAAATGATTAACGAATCAAAGAAAATTCTTCATGATAATGAAATAGAAATCATTCCAACTTGTGTAAGAGTTCCGGTAAAAATAGGACACTCTGAGTCATTGACTATTTCATTAAAAAATGAAATTTCTCTAGAAGACATAAAAAAAGTACTCAGTGAATATTCTGGAATAACACTTCTTGATCAATCAGACGAAATACCTTATCCTATGCCTCTTTTTGCTGAAGGTAAAAAAGATGTATTTGTAGGAAGAATTAGGAAAAGTCTAAATAATTCAAAAGAATTAAATTTATGGTTAAGTTGTGATAATTTGATTAAAGGAGCAGCTTACAACGCTCTACAAATCTTAGAATCGATGATAAAAAAAGATTTAATTAAGTTGGGCAAAGGATAAAATGATGAAAGATTTAGGAAGATTAATTACAGCTATGGTTACTCCATTTAAAGATAATGGAGATGTTGATTATGAAAGAGCTAAAGAATTTGCTAAAGCTCTTGTAGATACTGGATCTGATGGACTTCTCATCGGAGGAACTACTGGAGAGTCACCATCAATGAATGAAGATGAAAAACTTCAGCTATTTAAATCAGTTAAGGAAGCTGTTGGGGATACAGCATCAGTTATAGCAGGAACAACTGATAATAACACTATAGCCTCTGTAGATTTATCTCAGAAAGCTGAAAAATTGGGAGTTGATGCCATACTCCTTACTGTTCCAGCTTATAATAAACCTACACAAGAAGGACTGTACAAACATTTTAAATTAATTTCAGAGTCAGTAAATATTCCGGGAATCTTATACAATGTCCCTTCAAGAACTTCATTGAATATGGATGCAGAAACCACTCTTAGGCTTTCAAAAATAGAAAATATTGTTGGAGTTAAAGAAGCGTCTTCAGACCCAGACCAGATCACAAATATTATTGCTAAAGCAAATGATGATTTTAAGGTATGGAGCGGTAATGATAATGAGACTTTTTCTATAATGTCTACAGGAGGATATGGAGTAGTTAGTGTTGCATCAAATATCATAGGTAATCAAGTAAAAAAACTTATGGGATATGTTCTAGATGGGCAAACCGAATTAGCTGCTAAAGAGCATAAAAGACTTTTATTATTCTTCAATGCCATATTTTGGGTAACAAATCCTATTCCCATCAGATATGCACTTAATAGATCAGGATTTCATATGGGGCCACCAAGACTGCCAATGACTGAAGCTCCAGATGATTTTATTGCTAAATTTGATCCTGTAATGGATCAATATGAAATGGATATATCATAATATAAATGAACCCTCTAAATAGGAAATCTTTTTTATTCTTTGGAGGAGGTTCTGGGTTATCAAATATATTAAAGCCTTTTGTAAACTCTTTTAGAGATGATGTCGAGTATAATTTATCAATTATTGTCTCAACATTTGACAATGGGGGATCTACCGGAAAATTAAGATCAGAAAAAAAAATTCCAGCATTGGGAGACCTAAGAAAAGTAATTTCATCTCTCTCATCTGAATCTGATTATATTTTTTTGGAGTATAGATTTTTAAATAAACTATTATCACCTCATACTGTTGGAAATATTATTTTAGAAAATTTTCTAAATAAAAATAAGTCTCTTATAAAAGCTATCGAAGAAATGTCATCAATATATCTTCAGTATAAAGCTACCATTTTACCTGCGACTGAAAATTATGCTGATTTGGTAGCTGCAGTCGATAAAAAAATTATTTTCGGAGAGAAGGATATAGAGAAATATGAAAATAAAAGAATTGATGATTTATACTTTCAAACTATTGATGAAAAAAAATTAAATACTCCTATATCTAATTTTGATGTAATAAAAAAATCTGATTATATTTTTTTTGCACCAGGAAGTTTTTATACCAGTATATTAGCTTCTATACTTCCTCATAATTCTATAGATGCTATTAAGCTTTCTAAATCTAAAAAAATTATGTTCCAAAATTTAGAAGAAAAAAACTTTATAGAAAAATTAAAATTCTTCTTTAATAAGACCGAGGGGCTCCTTCCTGATTATTTGATTTCTTCTGATATATATATTGAGGATGAATTGAAAAGAATATTCCCTAGTATTAAATTTTTTTACCATGATTTTACTAATAAAAAAATGATTGTTCACGATTATAAAAAAACAATGAATTTTTTTGAAAAAAAATTAGGTTTTTTAAATTAGTTCGTTTCTTATTATCGTTGCATTTCTACTAGGACCAGTTGAAATCACATCTATTGGAACATCTAAAATATTTTCAAGTTTTGATATAAATAACTTGGCTATTTCATTTATTTTTTCATAAGAGTCCAAGTTATATGTTGATTCATCCCAACCTTCAAATTCTTCATAAATAGGCTTAATGTTTGATAATATTTCTGGATCTGTTGGGAAGAAATCTAATTTTTCACCTTTATATTCATAAGCAGTGCAAACTTTAATTTTTTCAAAATGATCGAGTATATCTAATTTAGTTATGACTATGGAGTCTAAACCGTTTATTTTAGTTGAATATTTTGCTGCAACAGCATCAAACCAACCTATTCTTCTAGGCCTACCTGTAGTTGCTCCAAATTCTCCAGCAATTTCTCTGATCTTTTCAGCATTTTCTCCAAAAATTTCAGTTGGAAATGGACCTTCTCCAACCCTAGTTGTAAATGCTTTGAATACACCCATTACCTTATCTATTTCTTTGGCTCCGATTCCAAGCCCAGTTAAAGATCCTCCCGAAATTGAGTTAGATGAAGTTACGTAAGGATAAGTTCCATGATCAATATCAAGTAGTGCACCTTGTGCTCCCTCTAGAAGAATAAATTTTTTTTCTTCAATATTTCTGTGGATTATTTGTTCTGTATTAGCTATATATTTTGATAATTTATTCTGCCAATTATCTATTTTTTCAAAGATTTCTTTTTCTGAAATTTCTTCTGTTTCATAAATTTCTCTTAATATTTTATTCTTAAAATTTAAGTTCTTAGAGATTTTTTTTTGTAATAAATCTATGTCTTTTAAATCTCCTATCCTGATTCCATTTCTAGAGATTTTATCAGAGTACGCAGGCCCAATTCCTCTGCCAGTTGTTCCTACTGCTTCGCTTCCTCTGTCGTTTTCTTCGGCCTGATCAAGTTTTATATGATAGGGCATAATCATATGGGCTTTTTCGCTTATAAATATTTCACCAGGTAAGCTATTTTTACTAATTAATTCTAGCTCGTCAATTAAGACATCTGGATCAATTACAGTTCCTGATCCGATTAGGTTTATAGTACCTTCCCATCCGACTCCACATGGTACAAGATGCAACGCAAATTTCCCATAATCATTCTCGATTGTATGCCCCGCATTATTACCTCCAGAATATCTTGCCACCAGGTCGGCATTTTTAGCAAGATGATCTATGATTTTTCCTTTACCTTCATCTCCCCATTGACCTCCTATAATTGTGACAATAGCCATTTTACCTCCATAAATAATAATTATTTTTTAAACTTTAAAAATATAATTCTTCGAACATTGAGATTATATCAGTCTTTAAAATTATTGGAATATTAAAAAAACAAAAACAAATCTATTGACTTGCAAGGCATTTAAAAGAGATAATAAAAGCCTGACCAAATTAAATTGATAAATTTATTTTTGGAGTAGTACATTAATAATAGAATAATTTTTGTTTTATCGAGACCATTGAATTAACGAATTTAAGGTTCAAATTATTATGGGTTTATGGGGGATGCCTTGGCGTCAAAAGCCGAAGAAGGGCGTAGCAAGTCTGCGATAAGCCTCGGTTTGCTGACTAGCAAGCTTAGCCGGGGATACCCGAATGGGAAAACCTGATCATATGATCAACCTTTTTAAGGTAGGTAAGCAGGAGAACTGAAACATCTAAGTATCCTGAGGAAAATAAATCAAACGAGATTCCCTGAGTAGCGGCGAGCGAAATGGGATCAGCCTAAACCGTGTGGGATTTATCCTGTGCGGGGTTGTAGGGCACTTTATATAGAAGTTACAAAATGACATTTTAGTAGAATAGATTGGAAAGTCTAACCATAGAGGGTGAAAGTCCCGTAAACGAAAAAATGTCATCTTCTAAAGTGTTCCTGAGTACGACGGGACACGTGAAATCTTGTCGGAATCTGGGGGGACCACCCTCCAAGGCTAAATACTTTTGACGACCGATAGTGAACTAGTACCGTGAGGGAAAGGTGAAAAGAACCCCGAGAGGGGAGTGAAATAGAACTGAAACCATAAACCTACAAACCGTGGGAGCTTGTATTTATATGAGTGACCGCGTGCCTATTGAAGAATGAGCCAACGAGTTACTTGGTACGGCAAGATTAAGAAGTTAAGCTTTGAAGTCGAAGCGAAAGCAAGTCTGAATAGGGCGAATTAGTCGTGTCAAGTAGACCCGAAACCGTGTGAGCTACCTATGGCCAGGTTGAAGCGAGAGTAAAATCTTGTGAAGGACCGAACCCGTGTACGCTGCAAAGTGCTGGGATGAGCTGTGGGTAGAGGTAAAATGCCAAACGAACACGGAGATAGCTGGTTCTCTCCGAAATGTATTTAGGTACAGCGTTATGTAATACTTCATGGAGGTAGAGCACTGGATAGACTAGGGGGCGCAAGCTTACCAAACCTAACCAAACTCCGAATACCATGAAGGGTATCATAGCAGTGAGACTGTGGGGGATAAGCTCCATTGTCGAAAGGGAAACAGCCCAGATCGCAAGTTAAGGTCCCTAAGTATATGCTAAGTGTTAAACGAAGTAGGGTCGCCCAGACAGCCAGGAGGTTGGCTTAGAAGCAGCCATCCTTTAAAGAGTGCGTAATAGCCCACTGGTCAAGGGGCCCCGCACGGAAAATAAACGGGGCTAAGCATATCACCGAGACTGCGGGATCTATTTATAGATCGGTAGGAGAGTGTCGTTAAAGCATTGAAGCTAAGCTGTAAGGCTTGGTGGAGTTTTAACAAGTAAGAATGTTGGCATGAGTAGCAAAAATGCCGGTGAGAATCCGGCAGGCCGTAAGTCTAAGGATTCCTACGCAACGTTGATCGGCGTAGGGTTAGTCGGTCCTAAGGCGTATCCGAAAGGAAAAGTCGATGGACAGCTGGTGAATATTCCAGCACCTATAATTAATTGTTTGAGTCAAAGGGGTGACGCAGAAAGATAAACAGAGCATACGTATTGGACATCGTGTGTTTTTGCCTGTAGATGAGTAGAGAAGGTTAAAATATTTTCTACGTTTGAATTGAGGGGTGAGAAAACTATGAGGTTCGCCTCGTAGAATTCTGTCGACTCTAAACTGCCAAGAAAAGCCTCGTTGATTAGATTTTTCATAGACCGTACCGCAAACCAACACAGGTAGACAGGGATAAACGTCCCAAGGCCATCGAGAGAACCATCGTTAAGGAACTCGGCAAATTGACCCCGTAACTTAGGGAGAAGGGGGACCTTTTGTGTATATGAGTTTACCTCAAAAAGCATGGAAGGTAGCATAAAATAGGCTGAAGCGACTGTTTACCAAAAACACAGGTCCATGCCAAAGCGAAAGCTGATGTATATGGGCTGACGCCTGCCCAGTGCCGGTAGGTTAAGGAAAGTTGTGCAAGCA
>CEVE01132347.1_pt1 | contig 36108 bp, 41 predicted proteins | sample 356431 | NCBI WGS metagenome assembly CEVE01 (sample SAMEA2622764, study PRJEB7988) | marine metagenome | isolation source: saline water (ENVO:00002010), including
GTGCAGATCGTCTTTGCTGTCACTTTGGTGTTATTGTAAAAGTGATCCCCGTCTTCTACATCATCATCGCAAATTGCGTGCGTGTAACCGTTGATACAGGGATGGATGAGTCTGAACGATCCAGTATCTGTCCTTATTGTTCGGGCGTCTGTTGATGTTTCGCAGATCAACCTCACCATTCTTTTGGTGATGCTGGTTCTAGCATCTATTTTTGCATGCACTTCTTGGCCAGGATAGCAACCATTCTGTAGTGTCACATAATCCAATAATGCGATATGGTGAGGTAGGAAATTACCGTTCAAGTGATGTTCAGTCAGACCGCCAATCCTCATTGCGACTTCCTGATTGTATACTTCGAAGATCCCGTCATTTGGTGTGATGTTGGATTCAGCTAGGGCTATAGCCCAAGAAGAATCGACCCCCAGTCCACCAATCGACACACTAAATTTGCTGGCATCGTCGCGTTCATTCGTAACGATTCTGTTGATAGCCTCAGTAGCATCTAAGACTAAACCGCCTGATTTGGATAGAGTCCTTGCTAAAGCTGTAAGATATTTTGGTTTCTGTTCTGTGCTGTGTAGCAGAATCATTCCTGCATCGTCGTTAACAACGTATGGCGCGTCAATTACTTTTCCGACTGGATCGCATATCAGCGCGCGTGATGTCGAACCGGGCTTCTCCGCAGGAACCTCGATTGTTGAGATGGTGGATACTGCATCGCTGGCTCCAGATCCCTGAAGAAGGGTGATTGGACGATTGTCTAGATAGAGCATTTTATCTCAACCAAACGACTGACCGCAGCCGCAGGACCTATTGGCGTTAGGGTTCGTAATCTGGAAGCCTCCGCCCATCAGAGTGTCTTTGTAGTCTAGTTGAATCCCGTTCAATAGGTCAGAATCCCTGTCGTGTATCATGATTATCTTGTCTGCTACCTTTATTTCCTGATAGCCTTCTTCTTCCGGTTTTTCTACTATCTTCATGTCGTACATGTAACCAGAACAACCTCCGGAATCTGCGCTGATCACCAAGACATGGTTTTCGTTATCACCCGACATTGTTGCAAGTATGGCCTTTTCAGCTGCTGGCGTCACAGATATTTGTACACTAACAACATCAACTTCTACAGCCATGGGGAGACCGAGTCCACCTCCGCCTAACAGGCTCATGGACCGCCGTCGGTCTGTTGATATTTGAACCCGCTTAGGGTCAAGCAAGATGGCTGACAATTTTAGGGACAACCGAAGGTCCTGGAAAAAGGTAGATTCGAGATACATAGTGAAGGGTGAGGATTCGGAAAGAGAATATTACGCTCCGATAGAATCCCCGATTAGAATAACCATAGCCTCTCGAGAATCCGAACTTGATATTGGGCTATTCATGCGAACTCCCGGTGCTGACAGGGAGCTTGTAACCGGACTGCTCTATAATGAAGGGATAATTGACGATTACAATACAATCACGAACATACTAATGGAATCGGGCAGCATTAGAGTTTCACTAAGAAATCTAAGTGGTTACTCTCAATCTTCCCACCGACGTTCCAGCTTAGTTACGGGATCTTGCGGTGTCTGCGGACGCGGAGATTTACATGACCACAAACCTATCCAATCAGAATACAAGATCGAAAGAAGTGAGATACTGAATTTACACAAGCGCTCTAACGAACATCAGAGTACCTACATGACAACAGGTGGAACACACGGAGTTAGTGCATTCGACGGGGAGGGAAATCTAATTGCCACGATGGAGGACGTTGGCAGACACAATGCCATGGACAAAGTGACGGGAGTGATGATCGCTCTAAATGTGGTTCCTGAAGTTTGCATCCTTTCGGGTCGTGTATCCTATGAATTGGTACAAAAAGCGATTAGAACAGGTTATTCAGTTGTTTCTGCGGTGGGCTCGGCTTCAACAATGGCAATACAGGTCGCCAGAGAACATGATCTTACTTTGATCAGTTTCGCGAGGGATGATAGAATGACAATATTGTCATCACCAAGGAGGATTGTCTGACATAATCGGGATCATCAACTGAAGGCGTTTAGTGTGAACAATAATCCTAAACCCAGTGCCATGGTAAGCAAGAAAACATTGAATTTGTTAGGAGGGCAATCTTCTCCGTAGATTGTCATGCCTTCTTCAACCCCTTCATCTCTGAGTCTGTAATAGGATATCAGCAATAGAAGCATAGCAAGCGGCCCAGTAGCCGAATCCATAACAAATTGATCAGAAACAGGGCGGGAGGCTTCACCGATGTTGCTGGCCCAATATGTGTAGTTATTCATGACCACCGCCAGTGTAAAAAACAGACCAGGGTGCATAATCGCCCACTTTCCTTTAGCCCCATCCATTATGGTGATTAAAATCCACAATAGGTACACAAGGAACAGTGATCCACCTACAGCGACTGTTACAGCTGATGGTGACCCTAAACCTAGATTCAGCATTTCCGAGCTAACCGTCCCTATTTCGTAGGAATCCACGGTGTCATCAGGGAATAATATGGCTCTGAAACAATAGAATATACCCATGATTGCCAGAGTCCCTAAGCACACTAGAGCTATTTTGTCCTTTATTTTAACACCGATTGTGAAATCTGACATTCCATCATCCACTCCTTCTTCCTTTAGCATGAAGTATGAGCCAACATACAGAGCGAGGGTTACTGGAACGACATATTTTGGGGTTGATGATGCATCAATCTGGTTGTCCCAATATAACCAAATCACTGCAGTCATGACGGATAAGCCGATCATGACGGGAACCATAATTTTCCACATTCCTTTCGGCCCTTCGTTTAGGATTATCATCGATGAGATGAATATGCCAAACATCAGAGTCCCATTGAAAGACGTCTCCGGTCCTCCCTTTCCATATGAGAGGTCACCCAAAATTGTCTCATTTGATATCAAGGTCAAACAATCCGCCCCCCCAGTCACATAACAATCAGCCCAGAACATGAAGTTAACAGAATAGACCAGACTGACAAGGGCGGATATTCCGAGTAATATTTTGGCAGGTGTGGATTTGATGCCCGATAGCATGAATCCCAATTGCAACCGCAGTTAATAGTCCTTACATACGGACAAGATTGGGAAAGAACACGAAAATGGTTGCAAAGTACAATAATTATCAGACATCCATATAGGCCCCTATGAATACAGACTATCATGGCGAGGGGTGTATCAAGGTACGGTGATACAGTCAGTGTTCAACCCAAATTAACCGACGTTAAGGAGGTGGCCGCGGGTATTCCAGCCGTTGTGTCTGCGTGGCAACATGGTTTGAAGAATATGGGGCCAATTATGTCGGCAGTCACGCTTGGAAAGGCAAACCAGCATGATGGTTTTGACTGTCCAGGTTGTGCTTGGCCAGACCCAAAACACAGGTCACCATTTGAATACTGTGAAAATGGGGCCAAAGCCATTGCTGACGAAGGTACGTCTAGAACCATATCAGACTCCTTCTGGGAGAAAAACAGCGTTCAAATGCTAGGGAGGAAATCTGATGTCTGGCTAAATTCTCAAGGAAGGCTATCAAGACCGATGATTCTTGAGAAGGGTTCCAATCACTATACCTCTATAGATTGGGAAAGAGCGTTTGGGATAATCGCACGCGCGCTTTCCTCTCTTGAAGACCCCAATGACGCCTATTTTTACACATCTGGTAGAGCCTCAAATGAGGCTGCGTTCTTATGGCAGTTATTGGCTAGGCAGTTGGGGACAAATAACCTTCCTGATTGTTCAAATATGTGTCACGAGAGTTCAGGTGTGGCTCTCGGGGAATCACTTGGAATAGGAAAAGGAACAGTCAGATTGGAGGATTTCGAACTCGCTGATCTCATCGTTGTTGTTGGTCAAAACCCCGGTACCAATCACCCCCGAATGCTTAGTGCACTTAAGTCAGCCAAAAAGGCGGGAGCCTCCGTCCTCAGTGTGAACCCCTTATTGGAAACGGGAATGAGGTCCTTCCGACACCCACAAAGTCCGACGGACATGTTGGGATCAGGAACCCGGATTTCCGATGATCATGTCGACATAAGGATAAATGGTGATATGGCATTTTTCAGAGCTATTGGATCTCTGATGATTAAATCCGGAGCAATAGATAAAGATTTCATAGAAACAAAGACCTCAGGATTTTATGACTATCGAAAGGCAGCTGACTACATAGACTGGGAATGGACAGAAGCAGTCACCGGACAGACAGAACAACGTATTCGGGAGATAGCATCTCTGATGGCTAAGTCAAAGAACATGATAATATGCTGGGCAATGGGTATCACACAGCATAAAAATTCGGTTAACACGATTAGGGAGATAGTCAATGTGCTTTTACTGGGAGGACACATTGGTAGACCCGGGGCCGGTGCATGCCCAGTAAGGGGCCACTCAAACGTCCAGGGAGATCGTACAGTAGGTATAACCCACGCACCTACCAAGTCATTCATGGACAAGATGAGGGCTGTGTTTCAGACCCCAGAAATCACATCCCACGGTGCCGACTCGGTACATACAGTAGAGGCCATGAGGGAAAAAAGTAGCATATTCCTTGCACTCGGAGGTAATTTTATTTCCGCTATGTCCGATACAGAAAGGACCTCTGAGGCTATCGAAAATTGTAGTTTGACTGTTCAGATATCAACAAAATTAAACAGGAGTCATCTGATTACCGGAGACACGGCTCTAATATTGCCATGCCTGGGTAGAACTGACAAACAAATTACCTCACATGGACCCCAATTCCTAACGGTCGAGAACTCAATGGGCGTAGTTCATATCTCTAAGGGTCACAAGGATCGAGCATCAATGTCCATGCGACCAGAACCAACCATAATTTCGGGTATCGCAGATAAGCTACAGAGCTTGATAGGAGGTTCGATTCCTTGGACTGTCTATGGTTCTGATTTCACTGAAGTGAGGAATTCAATAGAGAAAATTATTCCGGGTTTTGAAGCCTATGATGCCAGAGTTCGGAACGACGGCGGTTTCGAGTTACCGAATCCACCTAGAGACAGTCAACTCTTCAATACAAAATCTGGCAGGGCAGAATTTTCTAACCATAACCTAGATTCCCTGTCAGTCAATGAGGATTGCATGATAATGATGACAATAAGATCGCATGACCAATTCAATACTACAATTTACACTGACAAAGACAGATATCGTGGTATAACGGGTTCGAGGAGGATCATTTTAATGTCTCCGAGTGACATTCGAGCCCGGGGGTTAAGTACAGGATCTTTGGTCAAAATAACCACTGTGGGGGTCACTAGACCTATGGAATCAGGAGATTGGTCCGTAGTCCCATACTCGATACCGAAAGGCTGCGTTGCGACATATTTCCCCGAAGCCAATCATCTGATACCAATTGAGTCATACGCTGACGAGAGTTACACACCTACTTCGAAGTCTGTTATAGTCAGGGTCACCGTTTAGAAGCCTTCTTGAGCGCTTTGACTTGTTTAACGATGTTCTTCACTTTTTTTCTATGGTCTTTCTCGGGGTTTAATTCTGCGGAACGGTTCAGACAAGCTATGGCATCTTCATATTGGCCAAGATGAGTGTATGAGTTGCCCATGTTGAAGACTGCAGCATAACCGAGGGCGTCTGGACTCATCTCATAGCTTTGCACGTATGCTCGAATAGCCTCTTCATGTCTGTCCAATGCCGAGTATGCATCTGCAGTACCGATTTTGGCTCGCAATCTGAGCTCGACTGTGTCTTCCGCCCTCGTGTACAGGGTTTTTTCAAAGCAACCAAGAGCTTCGGAGGGTTTTCCATCCCTGAGTAGTGAAATTCCCTTGTTGTACCATTCTATTCCCTCGTTGATGGTCTCTTTTCGAGATGGTGGTACGGTGGCACGGGACCGTACGGTTTCCGCGAGGTCTTCTAGGTCGACATTCGCCACCGCCTCTCTTGCCTCGGGTGTAGATGACGCTCGTAATCTGGCTTTCCTCGCCCTGTTGGTGTACCCCAAGGCGTCCAAACACTCTGCAAGACCGTTCCATCTGCCAATGGTCTCTTTTTCTTTGATCAAATTGGTCCAGGAATCCATAGCCTCGTGATATTTTCCCCGTGACATGAGTAATATGGGTTCAGCATCATTGGAGAATTCTTGTTCTGTGGCGTTCGATGTTACTTCACTTTGGGCTTGCAGCTCACTGGCTTGTTCAAACAATTGAGATGTCAAATCAGAATCCTCATCCAACGTGTTGGATGACGAGGTAGGCTCTATGTGGTCAGATTCAAACGTGACAGTCAGCTCATCACTTGCCTCGTTCTGTGACCGTAATTGATTACCATAATTTATTGATTCCTCACCTTGTTCCTTAAATCCTAATTTCAGAAGGGCCCGTCCAATTAAGTCCCAAGCTGCGCTGTTGGAAGCAAGATCGTCTTGCACTCTTTCTCGTAGGGTATTTACAACCATAGCAGGGCTCTCATCTAAATTTGATATGAGCTCGGAGTAGTCAGGAAAAGGCTCCATGAGTCTCAAGCCGATGGTCATGGGTATTGAAAGGTGTCTATTATTGCGCAAGTAACTTAATTGATGACAATTACGAAGTAGCATGTCCTTCCTGTTGTTAAACGGTGGATACGGCATCGACGGATCTAGTGGAATTGTGGTGAACATCATCCGCGACCGGTTAAACAGCATGGGTCAGGGGTCAGATCTTTTCAGAAATGACGAAGCCATACTTCCTCAAGTTGGGGCGCCGGGGTGTTGGGACTCCACAGAGGTAAAGTTGTTGAAAAACAAGGCAATGGAAAGTAGTGGAATTATCCTTGTTTCGCCAGAATACCACGGAACTATGAGCAGCACTATGAAATTACAATTGGATTGGTTGTCAAAAGAAGAGCTAGGAGGAAAACCGGTTGCTCTCGTTAGCCTTTTGGGAGGGGAGGCCAATACATCCACATTGAATCATATGAGGCACGTCTGCAGATGGCTTGGCGCATGGTGCATACCAGAACAAATAGCGATACCACATGGTAGAAGATACCTAGAGGAGGGTGACCTCACGGATCGGAAACTTAGTGACAGATTGCATAATGTGCTGTCCAGTCTTGTGGACTTTAGCAAGATGCTCACTGACTAAACAACCGGAGGTGGGTTCTCACTTCGAAGCCTATCCTCTCTTTTTTGTTTGGCGACTCCGGAAAAATAAGCTATCATTGGAACTACAAGCATCATTGTGAAGCATCCTATGAGTGACGCCACTCCATAGAGAGTCTCTACGATTGGATCTAATTTGAATTCATTAACTTGAGTCAAGTCGTGTTCAACTATCATGACTGTTGGCGCTTTTGAGGCGTTGTAAGGCTCTCCGTCAGATGTAAGTTGAAAGGTCCAAGTATTAATCTTGGATGCAGATTGAACCTTATTTTGTGCGAGGTTTTCCGCATCCTGAAGGTCTGTTGCTTCCAAATATCCTACACCTCCAAGTGGCAGTTCGATGGAAACAATGGATTTGAATGCGATATCATTTTCATATGCCATCGTTGTATGGGTGAAACCTATGATGCAGGATTCTACAATCAACTCGAAATCTTCGTTTATGTCCTTGCAGGTGAACATTCTTCCATCATTATCTGTCCCCAATAATTCGCTTGTATGAAACGGGATAGAAGAAGATGTCACGGTTAATGCCGTGTTCTCATCTACATTCTCAATAGACACATTAAGCCAGGTTATTGCTGTGTTTGTAGTAACTAACCAAGTGTTGGCGTCAGTTTGTTCAATTTCCAAGGTGGTTGGATTGTTTGTGGTTTCGAACCTGTAATACTCTGTGTCAACAGTATTGGAGTATACCGCATATCCTAGCAGGATTATGAGCGTCATCCCTAGCCCAACCATGGTTCTAAGCATGTTTGGGTTCCTCGAGAGGGATTTCTTCATTGGCATTCTAATCTCTGGGTTAGTTTTGAAACCTCGTCAGGTATTGTGCGTTTCACTCGAGTCTTTTGGGTTATTGAAGTCATCACGGTTATATAGGGACGGAAAGTGGGCGGCTTGCCCGGTGTATACATGACGACAGTACATGACATTCCAGCTGACCTCATGATAGAGGCACTTTCAGCGAATCTTGAGTCTGACGAGATTTCAATCGCACCAGATTGGAGTAAATTCGTTAAAACTGGAATTCACCGAGAAAGGATCCCAACACAATCAAATTGGTGGGCCATAAGGAGCGCCGCTGTCCTACGAAAAGTTTCAATCAAAGGCCCAATAGGAGTGAACAGACTATCTCAGGAGTTTGGAGGCCCAAGGGACAGAGGAGTGAAACCTAACTCTGCAGCGGCAGGCTCTCGCAAAATAATCAGGACCATTTTACAGCAACTAGAAACAAATGGATTGATAGAATCTAAAAAGTCACTAGGCGGTAATGTAAACCTAGGCAAAGTAGTTTCTGCGAAGGGTCAATCATATGTTGACATGATAGCCCATTCATCTAGGGAGCTAGCTGAGGCGAGGTACCCGGATTTGGGGAGATATTGAGGGGAAGTTATGGCTAGACACAAACCCTACGCAAAAAAGAAGCGCCTCATCAAGGTCACGAATCAAAATAGAAGAGTACCGGTTTGGGTTATGATGAGAACTGCAAGGAAGGTCACCACACACCCTAAGAGGCACATGTGGAGAAGATCCAAACTTCAAAGGTGAGATGCATGGCAGAGATCAAAGAAATGACCATCCCACTAAGAGCTGCTTGGTCCGTTCCCAGAAGCAGAAGAGCTAATCGAGCAATGGCCGAAATCAAAAAGCACGTTCACAGACACATGAAAGTCCAAGAAGATGAACGTATATGGATAGACGAAGAGGTAAATCAGAAGGTTTGGGCTCGTGGTATGCAGAAACCACCGAGGAAAATCCGAGTCGTTTGCACCAGAGAAGAAGGGTTTCCTATTGAAGTCAAGTTATTGGAGGCCTAATCATGGGTAACATTCGTCCCTCGTTCATCAAAATAAGGGCTCTAAAACTGATAGAAAGATATCCAGATCAATTCACATCTAATTTTGACGAAAACAAGACCCTAGTCGAAAAATTCACAGATGTGGACAACAAGAAAATGAGGAACTGGATAGCTGGTTACATAACCAGGTACAAACAAAGGAAAGTGGACTGACACCCCGCATAGTTCTTTGACAACCACACACAGGGTGATTCATGGGTAACCGCTCCGGGGATAAACCACCTTCTTGGTCAAATCAGATATCTATTATACTCGTTCGACCAGAGAACGAAGGGAACATCGGGGCAATATCCAGGGTTTTAATGAATTTTGGTATGACCAATCTGCGTGTCGTAAGGCCATGTCCAGAACTTACTGAAATCGGCTACAAGAGAGCAAAACATGCCGGCAATATATTGGAAAGGATAGAATATTTTGATGATCTAGAATCCGCGATATCTGACATGTCATTTGTAGCCGGCACCTCGGGTAAGAGGGAGTCAGGGGAAAAGATAGCGCATAGACACTTTATCCTACCATCCGAACTCCCATCCAGAATACCAGAGTCCTATGGTAATGTAGCTATTATATTTGGACCTGAAGGAAAAGGTTTGCTGAATTATGAGTTGAGAGTATGTGATGCTCTGGTAACGATACCTACTTGGGAGGGTTATCCAATAATGAATTTGAGCCACGCTGTCTCGATTATTTGTTATGAATGGTACAAGAAAAGAGAGGATACTCTGACCATAACTCGAGATAGAAGTCTAAACCCCGAGTTACGGAGTCGTTTTAGGGACGAAGTTTCAAGGCTGGTCGGGAATTCTCCAATACAAGAACACAAAAAGAAAAGTTCGGAGGACACACTTAACAGGATTGTAATGAAAGGAATGCCTAAGGATGATGAAATTACACGAATACTCTCGCTAATTACTGCATCTGCAGACTCTTTGGCAGACGAAATTGATCCTAGCTGAATAAATGTGGGGTCGATTGAATTTTGAAGGCCATCGAATCTCTTCTATCTCTCAAGGAACGGGTGTTGAAGTTTATGCTAGACAATGATGCCTTCGATTTCACCCCCACCAATCTCCTGAGGGGAATTCCGTTGGGTCTTCTACGTATTAGTTCCATACGAAGGCACGCGGTATGCAGATACAAAGCAGGTATCACGAAGGGGATGCGTACAGGTCCTGCTGACGTGAAGGAAATATGTCTTCATCCCATCTCATTATGTCCGGAGTGGATAGAATATGGAGAGTTCTTACTATACCATGAGTATATTCACGCATTGGGATTATCCAATCATGGCCCTTATTTTCGTTACCTTGAGTCTCTTTGGCCCAATAATAAAGTGATGATTGTTGGATCGTCATTCTCCCAACAATTAGTACTCAGGAACAGCAAATGGCTGTGGAGTTGCATGTCCTGTGGATTTAACTCCCCAAGGAGTATTAGGAACAATTCGAGGTATGCCTGCAGCCTCTGCAATATTGTATTGGTAGATTTGCCTTACACTATTGACCATGAAGCCAACGATTTCGGTGTTTCCCTGACATGAAATGCCACAATGCGTATGTTATTTCCATAGGTAGATTGGATGTGCGGTTCCACGGTCTCATAAGCCCACCTTGCTAGATTTTCTGCTGTTGGGATGAAGGGTAGAACCACTAGTTTCTGGTTCCCAATGACATCAAATGCTTCTATTATTGAAGTGTCGCCCTCATACACCAGGAAAGCATGGTCCACAACATCATGAATATGTTTGGTCAGAATCCTTTTGATATCACCGAAATCCATCAGCATCCCCTCATCAGATACGCCCGCTTGTGTCACTACGTCCCCCTGTAGTTCTATCTCCCATCTATATCGATGGCCGTGTATGTTACTACACTTGCTTTTGTGATTGGGTACCCGATGGCCTGTATCGGTCTCTATCCATCTCCTTATGTTAGTTGTCATCGTCACCACCGGCATTAAATTCCATGGATGCTGAATTTATACAGTACCTTTCGCCGCCATGTTCTCTAGGCCCATCGTTGAAGACGTGACCTAAATGAGCGTCACAGGAACTACACTTTACTTCTGTTCGAATCATACCGTATTTGAAATCGGGTATTCGAGTTATTTTAGCTTCGGGATGTTCCGTGTGAAATGAAGGCCAACCACAGCCAGATTCATACTTCATATCGGATGTAAACAGAAGTTCGCCACAACAAATGCATAGGTATTCACCGTCCCTTTTCTCATAATATAGTGGCCCTGAAAATGCAGGTTCAGTTCCCCCCCTCCTTGTTACATTAAATTGACGTGGAGTCAGTATTGATTCCCAATTTTTTTCATCATTGTCGTGGTCATCACCCATTTTTATCCATCCATTGTTCTTGCACCGTTAATGCATGTTCAAGTGCCTTAGACCACCCATCTTGGTATTCTATAGGGTCCTTTCTTCCTATCGCATGAAACGCTAGTATCCTTTCTATGTCGGATCCGCTTTTTCCTGATGATATTCCATTTGTGTTTGGATTGTAACTTGTGTTTGTATTTCTCATTACTATGTCAAAATCCAGGTCCAGTTTTTTTGTAGTTGCTAATGCATCTCGTAAAATGCCCTCCTTATCTTCATTTACGTAGGGAAGGTGAAATGAGATGTGTTCGCTTTCCCAATTCCCGGCCCTGAAAGCTGTTTCAAGTGCATTGTAAAACTCAGGCCTACAATCAGGATATATCTCATGGTCACCGCTGTGAACCCCAAGACCAATGATGATTTCATCACCGTAGGTAATGTATTCCGATATTGCATGTCCATAGAGTATAGACGAAAAGATCGCGTTTCTATTTGGGACAACGGTTTGCTTCATTTGTTCCTCTTCGTAATGACCCTCTGGAATTGCAATCTCTTTTTTTGTTAATGCAGAGTTGAATAAACTCATAGCGGATTTGAGATCTATCACTTGGTGTCTGACTTCGTATCCTTTTTCTCTTAGGTATGAGATATTTGATCTACCTTTTTCCAATTCAATTACGTGCTTCTGACCATAGTCGTAGGATAGACATGATATCTTGTAACCTTCAGAGATAAGTCTGATAAGCAACGCTGTGCTATCCATCCCGCCTGAAAATGCCATAACTGCCCTGATTATAACACCCCCATCCATTTGTGAGTCTGGAGACTTAGCCTCCACCCATGACTTTTCTTAACAAGTGCCTCGACGCTTCTGAATGAAGATCCGTTTGCTTCTACGGTGTCATTCTCCGCGTAAAGAGGTTGTAGGAATAGGTGTTGGAATCCTTCTTTTAATCCATCGTAAATAGATAAGTCTTGACCACAGTAAACCACTTTGAGCTCGTCGCCATTGCGCTGTTTGATTGACAAATTTGGGTACAATTGATCCTTCGGTGAGACGCAGATCCAATCTATTATTGGGTCGACGATCTTAGTCCCATTTGTCTCTATGGACAGGTGGTAACCTTCCTTCTTCAATTCAGATCCGATGGTATTCAAGTCTTGTAGGGTTGGTTCACCGCCCGTAAAGATAACACGCTTGCAGTCGAATTTCTTAATCTGCGAAATGAGTTCGGGAGTCGTCATGACGTCGTACTTTAGAAAATCCGTATCACACCACTCACATCTTAAATTACAATTTCCGAATCGAACAAAAACATGAGGAATTCCTGTATGATAACCCTCTCCTTGGACGGAGTGGAATATCTCAACAATGGGGTATTCGGTCATGGTTAATTCCCCTCAAGATTTGATTAACTGTAACAACTCGTTACGAGCTTCTACTCTCTCGAAAAATACGCCTTTCATGCTACTGGTTACCATTGAAGCACTTTGTTTCATAACGCCTCTGCATTTCATACAACCATGGCTAGCCTCCAAAATAACTGCTGCACCGAGAGGAGAGAGGTAAGTCACTAAATCTTGGGCAACGCTTTGTGTAATCCTCTCTTGATTTTGAAGGCGCTTTGCGTGAAGGTCCAGAAGTCTGGCCAATTTCGAGATACCGACAATCCGGTCCACTGGTATATAGGCAACGTGACCAACTCCTGAAAAGGGTTGTAGATGATGTTCGCATGTGGAATGAAACTCCACATTCTTGAGCAAAACGATGCCATCGTAGTTCTCACCATTGAATGTAGAGTCAAGTATATCCTCTGCACTCTCTTGGTAGCCAGAGAATATTTCTTCAAACATAGATACAACTCTTTCCGGTGTGTTGACTAGGCCTTCCCGTGTTTCTACACCCTTGCGATCACCTTCTATGTAGTCCAATATTGTCTTAATAGCTGCCTTTGCATCCTCTCTAGTCATGTTCTCGCCCCTCCTCATGTAGCCGACCATGCCGCTGATCAATTGAATCGAGCTGGTCGAGCATCTTCCTGCAGGCCGTTCGGATTGCATCAGCTACACTAACGAATTTTTTCTCGTCACCTACGTGATGCTTCAGGTCATCTAGCAAGTGGCCCGGCATGTCCAAACTAATCTTAGGCATAGCCATGGGTTGATAGTATGATTCAAGTATGTTTGTGCGAATACTGGGGTATTATCATAGTGATATCGACTCTATCCTAGCTACAACTGAGTCTGTATGAATTCGGATTTCCTCTTCTGGTGCGTTATTTTCCACCATGGCTATTATGACGTCCAATCCACCCTCAATTTTACCGGACATGAGATAGAAATCATTGGAAATAGTACCTGAGTCCTTTCCGTTGATCAACCATTCAGATACCTTTGCCTTTACTGCTTTGAGCTCATCAACATTCAGTTTTCGACCGGTCAAGGCTGACAGTACATCGTTCATCATGTTAATTCGTGATTAGCTGAGTTTTTGATGGTTACTTTTGAACAATCTCTACCAAAACTCCTCCAGTGCTTTCAGGATGGACAAATGCTATCTTAGTATTGTTAGCTCCTTGTACTGGATCTTCGTTGATTAAGCGTATATTCTCTCTTTTCAGCTTCTCTAATAGGGATTTTATATCGTCAGTACCTAATGCCAGTTGTTGTATCCCTTCCCCTTTTTTTGAAATAAAATTTCCTATCGGGGTGTTTTTATGCGTTGGTTCTAATAATTCTAGTTTGGGTTGGAGAGCTTCATCACCCTGCATGAATGTGATTTTTACTCCCTGTTCTTCATTGATAGTAGTGCCTGATTTGGAAAAACCCAAAAGTTCCCAAAATTTCATTGATCGATCGTTTGATGTACATGCTATTCCGATATGATCAAACCATATTTTCATCTAAACACCTCCTGGTGCTACCCATGTGCCCAGTTCTTCCCTGAGTACCCCACAAATTTCCCCGACCGTTGCTGATTCTTTGCATGCGGCTCTGATTTGGGGTATCAGGTTCGATCCTTGCTTTGTTGAAATCCTGAGTTCTTCGAGGGATTTTCTAACTTGATCAGGGTCACGATTGCTCTTAAATTTAGACAATTTAGACACCTGCTCCTTGTAGGCCTCATCTTTTATTTTCTGTCCTCCTGAATATTGTATTTCACCCTTGTTTTCGTATACATTGACACCGACTACTTTCTGTGCCCCACTCTCTAGGTTGCTTTGTTGAATCCAAGCGCTTTCATGGATCAGTCTGGCTTGAACACCTTTTCTCACTGCTTCAAGTGATCCCCCTTCATTCTCGACCAGGGATATCACATTCTGGGCGTCTTGCATTATTTTCCTCGTCAAGTCCTCAATGACGGGAGATCCTCCAAATGGGTCTACATGATCTGTGATGCCTGTCTCATGTGCGAGTATCTGCTGGGTTCTGAGAGCTAACTTAGCTGAGTCCTCAGTTGGCAACCCAAGGGCTTCGTCAAATCCATTGGTGTGCAGAGACTGCGTGCCTCCTAGAACAGCGGCCATGGCTTGGTATGCTACTCTAATTATGTTGTTAGTTGATTGTTGGGCTGTAAGGGTAACACCCGCAGTTTGAGTGTGAAACCTCATTCTGGCCGACTTGACGTCGTCAAAATCGTATCTCTGCATCATGGTTTCATACCAGAGAGTTCTTGCGGCCCTAAATTTGCATATCTCTTCGATGAAGTTATTGTGACATCCAAAGAAGAATGATATTCTTGGACAGAATGAGTCGATCTCAAGACCTCTTTCGACAGCGGCATCTACGTATGCAAGAGCATTAGATATGGTAAGGCCAACTTCTTGTGCTGCCGTAGCACCTGCCTCGCGAATGTGATATCCGCTGACTGAAATTGGATTCCATCGAGGAGTGTTTTCTGAGCACCACTGAAATAGGTCTGTAGCCAACTTCATCGATTGTTCTGGGGGGTGGACGTAAAGACCCCTTGCCATATACTCTTTCAGAACATCGTTTTGAACAGTACCGGAAATAGATTTCAACGGTACGCCCTCCTCTTCAGCCACGACAGTATAAAGAGCAAATAAAACAGCTGCAGGAGCATTTATTGTCATTGATGTACTTACTTTGGAGAGATCAATGCCTCTGAACAATTGCCTCATATCCTCCAGGGTATCTATGGGGACGCCAACTCTTCCCACTTCCCCGATAGCCAAGGGATCATCTGAGTCTAATCCGAGTTGTGTGGGAAGGTCAAATGCCACCGATATTCCAGTTTGACCGGATTTCAATAGAGTCCTAAATCTGTTATTTGTAGAGACAGGATCGGAAAAACCAGCATATTGTCTCATGGTCCATAATCGATCTTTGTACATATTCGGATGTATTCCCCTCGTGAAAGGTGGAGTTCCTGACGCAGGGGGTTCTTCATTACTCATAATGACACCAGAAAAATTCTCGAATCATCTCCTGACAGTATAATCATCTATCAATTTAAGCAGACTACTGGCCTGATCTTCATTAAGAATTCCTTCAGTTACCTTAGAGTCAACAAAATCCTTTGCATGGGCTGCCGTTTTCCTTTCTCCTTTGGCCCAAACAGATCCAATGAGGGAGGACCTGTGTTCTTCAGGAACTCCAATCTCTGACAGAAGGCCTTTCATCTCGTACTTGTACTCCATGTGCCTGGCTCTGTTTAGCCTTCGTTCTCTCGCCGCTGGCTGGTAGGTTTTCGTTTTGCCTCGGTTAGATCCCTTCTTCTTCTTCGGCGGGGGTCGTGTGGTTACCATCTTCGCTTTTGGTATCAATTTGGCTTCCTCAGACCTTTTTTTGGCCCTGTTTAATGCCTCTCGTACTTCCAAGTCGATTGTACTGATATCTTCTTCCTGGGCGGGAGGTTCTGCCTCTACCTCTTTTTTCAGACCGGGTGATTTCCGTCTCGGCTCACCAAGTATTTGCGATTCAACTACTTCTATGACCTCAGATTCAGGTATTGAATCAATGTTAGTTGTTTTCGGATCTTCAACAATAGGCTGAGTTGGTATTTCGGGGGTCTTCTTCGGTATTGGAAGGGGTTTCCTAACAGGACTTTTCTGAGGAGTTTGTTGAGGTGTTGTTTTTTTGGGTTTCTTGGGTTTCTGACCACCAGCGAAAACATTTGCCGGCGCTGCTTTTGGTTTCCGTCTCCTCTGCACTTCCCAATCAACCGAACCAAGCGCCCGGACGGGTCCGAATAAGGATATGGTATACTATGACCACAATATAGGGGTCATGTCAGTTCTCAGGGAGGGGTCAATTGCACTATTTTCGAAACTCGTTGTTATGTTTGAATCAAACATTCGTCTTCCCAACTCAGCTATCATAGTCCCGTTGTCTACGCAAAGGGATTTTTCTGGCCAAAAGGCAGATCCGCCCCTCTCTGATGCCATTATATGTGTCATTTCCCGTATACGATTGTTACAGGCAACGCCTCCCCCCAGTAATATTTCTGATTTCCCAGTGAGAGCCATGGCTCTCTCTCCAACTTCAATGCAACTCGCGAATGAAACCTCTTGCAAGGAGTGGCATATCAAACCATGATCCGCCCCCTTCTTTGCATGGGCTATAGCTGCCCCCAAAATCCCGCTAAATGCCATATCTGTGCCGTGCACAGCATACGGTAGTGAGAGTATCTCTCCCGATCCATTTTTCTCTATGTATCCGATTGCCTTTTTTTCGATCACAGGTCCACCTGGAAATGGTATATCTATGGCCCTCCCGAACTTATCTAACATGTTACCAATACCGATATCCAGAGTTTCTCCGAGAACACGATATCTACCAGATGCTCTGGCAATAACTTGTGTATTTCCACCACTTACGTACAGCAATACAGGGTCTTCGCAGCCTGTCATTCGCCTCCCTATTTCGATATGTGCCACACAATGGTTAACTCCAATCAGAGGTACATCAAGCGCCATACTAATTGATCTCGCTACTGATGCCCCCACACGCAAGCACGGTCCGAGGCCAGGCCCTTGGCTATACGCAATGGCGTCAATGTCACTGCCTGCAACACCCCAGTCAGAAATTGCATCCTCTAAGAGGCCTCTTGACATGGTAACGTGGTGGTCTGCTGCCTCTCTAGGGTGTATGCCCCCTAGTTCCGGCCTGTAGAGAGAAGAGTTTGATTTCATAACTTCTTGGCCGTCAGTGGAAACCGCTCCGAATGAAAACGTATGAGCGGTGCTCTCTATACCTAGTATAACACCCACAGCCTTAGGAAATGGTGAGAGGATTAGAAATTACGGGTCAATACGATATGCATCCAGCCTTTGGGTAACTCATGGCAGACAGCATCCTAGTTCACAATACCGGTGAAGTTGCCACATTATCTCAGAGGACTTTCGACGGACCACTTTGCGGTCATGAGATGACCCAAAAGGATGATTTATTCATGGACAAAGGGACTGAAATACTTTTTTCTGACGGGTTTGTGACCGCGATAGAGTCGGCTGGAACTATATCATCAGAATGGCTGGGAAATAGCAATGTACGAGATATAGATGCTCGGGGGAAAGCGATAGTACCAGCGTTTGTTGACTCTCACACTCACTTGGTATGGTCTGGGGACAGAAGCGATGAGATCACAATGAGGTCGAGAGGGCTTGGTTACGAGGAAATAGGTAAACTAGGAGGTGGTATAAAACGCACAGTGGCTAACACGCGAAGATCCACCGAAGAAGAACTCAGAAATTTGGTAAAGAATAGAATAGATATGGCCCAAAGATCCGGAACAGGTAGGCTGGAGGCGAAATCAGGATACGGGTTAGACGTAGAACACGAGAAGAAATCACTCGAGGTGTTGGACTACTTCAACAGAAACGGATCTAACCAGATGGAATGCACATGGCTGGGTGCGCATGACATCCCAACAGGATTTACTAGGGGACAGTATTTGGATAATCTATTGGATGAACAATTGCCCATGGTAACTCAAAATAAACTGGCCAGATATGTAGATGTATTTTGTGAACCAGGGTGGTTTACCACAGATGAGACCACTCTAATATGTGAAGAGAGTAAAAAAATGGGTCTAGAGGTGCGTCTTCATGTCGATGAGTTTGTCGACTCTGGGGGTCTTGATCTTGCCACGGAGATCGGTGCTGTATCAGCAGACCATGTTGCGAGATCGCCAATGCCATCCAGAGTAGAAGCTAGTGAGAGCGGAACGATGCAAACATTCCTACCCGGCACCCCATATGCCCTAGGTAAACCTCTGGACCTGCCTCTCAAACAATGTATGGATGCAGGAGTATCATTCTCATTAGCCACGGATTTCAACCCAAACTGTCCATCCTTATCATTGCCATTTGTTGCAAGTTTGGCAGTACACAGGATGAAGTTAGACCCTGTAGCCTCTCTGGTTGCGATAACAAGGAATCCAGCTACAAGTTTGGATTGCTCTGGCACAGCTCACAGAGGAACGATAGAGGTCGGCATTGAGAGTAGGGTACTGATCTTGGAGTCGGAAAACTACGAATCGTTCCTTTCTCCCTTTGGTACCATGAACAACTTCGATATGATTAACTAATAAAAATCGAATTAAATCATATTGTTAACAAATATAGAATTCATTAAATAATTATAATTAACTCATGTAAAAAAAAATTTCCTTCGTTTCCCTAAGCCAGTAACTTCACAATATTTCTGAGTCTTCTCTTGTATATGGATACCTAAGTCGACAGAGAGCCGGGCCGATAATGCACATTATCAGCCCATTATATGCGGTAGATATGGATTATAGCCTCTCAGTGCATCGTTTTTTTGATGTTGTAGAAAAAACCACATTTTACCCCCTATTGTGCGTTCATCTGATATATTCGATATGATATCTGTATGCATGACGCTGGGTGCATACTGCATGAGGTGCAAAAGGTCCGTCCGTTTAGATAACCATCAGACTTTGAGGATGAAGAATGGCCGAAAACGAATTTCATCAGTTTGTCCAGTAATTGGATGCGGTGCTAAGCTCTCGAAGATCATAGGGTGATCACCTCAGAATGCTTCATGAGGAGATGTGTGCTCGGAAGCATAAGGGCTCGTGGTCTAGGGGTTATGACGTCGCCTTGACATGGCGAAGATCGCAGGTTCAATTCCTGCCGAGCCCACCAATAGAATAGAATCTAATTATTATAGATTATCAATTTCCTCTGATTTCTCATTCCGAAAGTGAAGGCGGAAAGTCCCTTTCCCTTTGTTCTGTACCCTATCGATAGATACGCCACCGATTGGTCCTGTTGAAGCCAGGTGTGTACCAGCACATGGACACAAATCTATCCCCTCTATCTCTACCATTCTTAACATGGGGTTCTCCCCTCCAAGCCTATCGATTATTCGCGAGACAAATCTTTTGTTCCTCACCCTCTCATCTGTGAGAATCTTATCTCTTCCCCACTCATGGATTTTAATTCTGGAATTATTGTCTACCCAGAAATTTACGTCCTCTTCTAGTGTTTCGACGTTGAATAGATCCCTGTCCTCAAACTTTAGGTCTATGCGGGAAGAATCTACCCCGAGTTGATTGCCTACAGTTATTGCCCCCCATCGCTCATTTGCTGCAGCAGACACAATGTGGGCAGCGCTGTGCATTGATGCAAGAGAATTCCTTCGATTTACATCAATGTGTACCTTGACCTCCATACCTATTCCAAGTCCGTCATTTTCCAGAGGATGTATGATGGATGTTTCCCCCCCTGTCACAGATGCAGTTACCTCATCGAAATGATATTTTGTTGCATTTAACTCGAAATACCCTGTATCGCCAGGCTGACCGCCTCCTCGTGGATAGCACCATGTGTCCCTGAGTATTGCACCACTTTCCGTAAACTTCTGAATGTGGGTTTGGAAAGGTTCTGGGTCTATTCCGGGGTGAAATTCCAGATGTCGTCTAACTTCGTCCATATTCAAACACCGTATTCCATGAGGTAGTCGGAAAGAGCCTTGGTCTCGTGCGCCATGGATCTGTCCCCATCTATAGGCGGGGAAATAGACCTGACTATCTTGTGTAGATCACGAACCCCTTTACCCGGAGCTTCATCACGCAAGTCTAAAGCAGCAGCGGCCACTATCATCTCGCTTGCAATGACTGATGATGCCAGGTTGCAAACCTCAATGAGCCTCTCGCAAGCAGTGGACCCCATCGATACGTGATCCTCTTTCTCACCTGACACCGGAATATTCGTCAGTGTGGCAGGTCCAGCCAACAGTCTGATTCTCGCTATAGCAGCAGCCGAGACATATTGAATGATCATCAGCCCACTCTCTAAACCACCATTCTTGGCAAGGAATGGGGTCAATCCGCTCCATTTAGGCATCAACATTTGGTTTATCCTCCTCTCTGAGATGGAGCACAATTCATGAATCGCAGCAGCGAGGGAATCAGCCGCCAACGCCAAGGGCTCACCATGAAAGTTTCCGCCACTTAGAACGTCATACCCTCCCTCTTTTCTGTTAACGATTAGAGGATTATCAGTCGCGCTGTTTACATCATCGATGACAACCCTTGTTGCATTTTTTATCACATCATAAACTGAACCATGTACCTGTGGTGAACATCTGAAACTGTATGCATCTTGTACCCGCTCACAAGCTAAGTGAGAGGTGTTAATCTCGGAACCCTCTAGGAAGGAGAGTATTCTGCTTGCCACGACCTTCTGTCCATCTTGCCTCCTCAGTGCATGTATCCTCTCGTCAAATGGTTTGTGTGATCCGGCTATGGCTTCTACACTCATAGCGCAGGCCGCATCCGCAGATCTGGATAGCTTGTCGGAAAGATTTGTTGCCTCTGCCAAATAGGCGCACATCTGAGATGTTCCATTTATCAGAGACAGGCCTTCTTTGGCCTTAAGGACCACCGGGTCCCTGTTTATGCTTTTGAAGACAGCAGAGGGGGTCCTCATGGACCAAGACCCCTTCATGAATGACTGGAACTGGCCTTCACCAATGAGTGCCATGGCCATATGGGCTAGTGGCGCCAGATCCCCGGATGCACCTAATGATCCGATCTTGGGGACTACTGGAGCATTCATGGAATTTACAAGATCTAACATTGTATCGACGACTTCCGGCCTGATTCCGGATGCGCCCTTGGCCAACGAGTTGGCTCTGATGGCCATCATTCTAAGCGTTGCTAAAGGGGCCATTGGTTCGCCTATCCCGCACGCATGGCTAAGAACTAAATTTCGTTGCAACAACTCCAATTCATCTGGGGCTATCCTTACGTTGGAGAGGCTTCCAAAGCCGGTATTTATGCCGTATACGGTTTGTTCACCCTCAACTATACTCTCTACATGTGATCGGGAATCATTCATTTTGGTCCGAGATTTTTGAGAAAGAGAGAATTTAACATCGGAATTTCCGATTAGCATAATTTCCTCGATAGTCATGCTTTCTCCGTCGAGTACAACCTCCCCCATCAGAATTCCTCCATTAATTGATCCAACAATTCTTTTTCAACTGTGGATGCTTTTGTAACCACGAGTCTGGAGTCGTTGGTCTGGGCCCTATCTATTGTCCAGACAGCACCCTTATTCCTGGCCCAGGCTCTTCTTGCCACCCCATTGTCTACGTCCCATGCCAACATAGAATCAGCATGTTTGCCAGCCTTCTCCGATCCGTCCAGGAACATTCCAAAACCACCGTTGATTACTTCTCCCCATCCGACTCCACCACCATTGTGCAGACTTACCCATGTGGCCCCTCTACATGCATCGCCAATGAAGTTTTGAACGGCCATATCCGCGGTAAAACGAGATCCGTCTCTAATGTTGGCAGTTTCTCTGTACGGACTATCAGTACCGGACACATCGTGGTGGTCCCTTCCGAGGATAACAGGAGCGGAGATAAGCCCATTGGACACAGCTTCGTTGAACTTCTTGGCCAACATGCGCCTTCCGTTTCCATCGGCGTAGAGGATCCTTGCTTTACTGCCAACAACCATGTTGTGATGCTCAGCCTCCTTAATCCACCTGATGTTATCTACTATCTGGCCCTTTATTTCATCTGGTGCATTGGCTAGCTGATCTCCGAGAACATCCATGGCGATCTTGTCTGTGACAGCCAAATCTGAGTCCAGACCCGAAGAGCAAACCCATCTAAACGGTCCAAAGCCGTAGTCGAAACAAATGGGCCCCATTATGTCCTCTACATATGAGGGGTAGTGAAAGTTGCCATCTGTTCCCACATCTGCACCCGCCCGGGATGATTCCAGCAAAAACGCATTACCGTAATCCCAGAATTTCATACCCTTGTTGGATAGGCGATTGATGACAGCCCCATGTTCGACGAGCGTCTCCTTGACCATTTTCCTGAATTGTGTAGGATCTTCTGAAATCATTTCATCTGCTTCTTCGTAACTCAGTCCACGTGGCGTGTAACCACCCAACCATGGATTGTGAAGACTTGTCTGGTCACTACAAAGATCCGGTATCAAATCTTCAGATTCTAGCCTTTCGAGTAGGTCCACGATATTCCCAACATAACCTATCGATATGGCTTCTTTGCTTTCCAGAGCATCTCGGGCTCTAGACACCACGTAGTCTAGCTCATCGGACATCTCGGTCAGCCAACCCTGTGAGTGGCGTTTAGCCACTGCATGTTGACTGGTATCAGCGATAATGCCGACTGCTCCGGTTATTACCGCTGCCTTGGCTTGAGCTCCTGACATACCGCCCAAACCAGACGTAACAAACAATACTCCTTCTAATTTTGAGCTATCATCCAGACCGAGGTACATCCTAGCTGCGTTTAGCAGGGTGATCGTGGTTCCATGTACAATGCCCTGAGGTCCGATGTACATATACGACCCAGCAGTCATCTGTCCATACTGGGTGACGCCTATGGCATTATGGTATTCGTAATCGTTTTGTGTAGAATGGTTAGGTATCATCATGCCGTTAGTGACAATAACTCTGGGTGCCGAACTACTTGAAGGAAAGAGGCCGAGGGGATGTCCTGAATACATAACAAGAGTCTGCTCATCAGTCATACGACTTAGTAAGCTCATGGTGATCAGGTACTGAGCCCAATTTTGGAAAACCGACCCGTTCCCACCGTAGGTTATCAATTCGTGAGGGTACTGCGCCACATCAGGATCCAGGTTATTTTGTATCATGAGCATGATTGCGGCTGCCGATTTCGTTACACATGGATATTCTTTCAATGGCCTTGCTTTCATACCATATCGAGGCCTGAATCTGTACATGTATATGTGACCATATGACCGTAATTCTTCCGCGAACTCTGCCCCTAGTATGCCATGCCACTCATGTGGAAAATAACGAAGTGCGTTCTCTATTGCTAGGCGAAATGAATCCTTGTCCAAGGACATGGGTCTTCTGGGTGCGTGGTCAACGATGTGATCGAGCGGCCTCATTTCGGGCAATTTATCTGGGATACCCTGTTTAATTTCTGATGCAAAGTCAATAATTTCCAGAGTCATAAAACAGCACCTTCGTTAACCAATTCCATGAGATCTGACAACTCTCCTCTCAATTTACCGAGAGTGTTTGACACTCTTTCTGCATCGGATTTAGCAAGATAAGGGATGTTCGCCTCGACGTTCTTGGATGCGATTACAGCTGATGATTTGAGAAGCATTGCTGCGGATATCATGTCGCTGTGCGCGTTTCTGTTGTGATTTCCATGAAGATTGGACATTAACAGAAGAACGTCCTTCGTCCTGTTCATGAGTTCCAGTGGCACCTCTGCGGCCCATAACGAGGCCTTCTCAACTGCATTTGACTTTCCGTCATCTGTTGGTCGGGCATAGGCCGCGACAACCGCATCATAGGCCTTGCAATCGAGACTGAAGCCTTGGACGGCCTCTTCCTGAAAATCATGAGTACTGCTAATTATCTTGGATGATGCTGGGTGTCCATCAACCCACTTCTTGGATTTCAATGTCAAATTAGACACCATTCTAAGCAGTGCCGTCGCCTGACCCCATACCAACCAGCCCACGGCTCCTCCACCGGGAGTCGGTGTACCCTCAGAGATGTCTTCCAACACATCTAACAGATTCATCATAATGCCCCTCTTTTGTTTCTTACAGCCCATTCAATAATACGTGAGTCTGGGTCAAAAGGCGTGAGTTGGTCCAGCCCCAATCCCTCTATTGCTTTCAAAACTAGAGCTTCCTCGGAATCATGACCGCCATTGAACCATGAGCCAGCGTCCAACATAGCTTGAAGGGGGACCAGACCGACTATTTCACTGCCCCTGACCTCGACTCCCATAGATTCTGCAATGACCCTAACCACTTCAAAGGCCATGTGTAGACCTGTCTCTGAGGGATTCGAGAGGTTCATTGAAACCTGAGATATGCCATGACTCTCCAATGGAACTCCCATTCCCTGAACATAATCTAGGATGCCTTTTACCCGCATTTTTTTCGTAGAATGCCCCCTAAGGACAAATCCAGAAGACCTGATAACTTTGGCGACCATGGAGGATACTTTTGGTTCAGCTTCAATTATGTTGATGTTGTATGCGACCAGTACAGACCTCGCACCGATAGCCATTGCACCGAATTCCAGACAAGTAGGTTTTGTCGCGCCATCCCAATTATCAGGAAGTCTTGTATCTTCATTTGGCCAGTCTCCGCCCGAGAATCTACTTGAGAGTCCTTCATACTCTCCCTTCCGCAGGGATGGGAGTCGCGCTCTGGACGGATGTGATGCGGACAATCCGTATTTGAATAGGGAATAGTCGTCGGCCAAGATCTGATAGACATCCTCAGCCACACGCTCCGCATCTTTGTCCGTAGATTCTCCCAGAGCTATGAAAGGCATTACATCCACGGCACCCATTCTGGGATGATTGCCGTGGTGGTTTCTCATGTCTATCAGTTTGGAAGCAGTCTCAACTAGGTTGACACTCGATCTGGTAACCTCGGCCTTGTTTCCGGCATATGTTATCACAGTCCTGTTGTAGTCGACATCTGGCTCCACTCCAAGAATAGTCGAGCCGCCTGCCTCTACAGATTTGACGACTGCATCAATTATGGATTCATCACGACCCTCGCTGATATTCGGGACAGCTTCTATCAAGGCCATCAGATCACCTCACTGGTACAGAGACTGTGTTTCTGGATTTGTAGGAGTAATCCGCTCAGATAAGATTCGGTCGACACCTTCGTCGAAGTTTGATTGACAAACATCATCGGATCCAGACTTTATGGCAGATAACGCAGCTTCCGTGACAACTGCTTTGATCTCTGCACCGCTCAATCCCTCACATTTCCTGAGGACCTTTTCCATGTCCACTGTTTCCGAGACTGGAACTTTGGATGTGTGAATCTTCAGGATTTCCATTATACCATGTTTATCTGGTGTTGATATAGTGATTATCCGATCAAATCGCCCTGGCCTCAGCAATGCTTTATCTAACAATTCCATCCGGTTTGTAGCCGCAATAACTCGTATTCCCTCTGTTGAGGAAAAACCGTCCATCTCTGCAAGAAGCTGCATCAGAGTTCGATGTACTTCACGGTCACCGGACGTCGTGGAGTCCAGCCTTTTACTTCCTATTGCATCGATCTCATCAATGAAAATTATCGATGGGGCCTTCTCTCTGGCCAGGTCGAATAGTTCTCGGACCAACCTTCCTCCCTCACCTATGTACTTTTGAGCCAGTTCTGAGCCCACGATCCCGAGGAAAGTGGCGCGAGTCGAGTTGGCTAAAGCCTTGGCAAGCATTGTTTTTCCATTCCCGGGTGGGCCTGAGAGCAAGACGCCCCTCGGCGGGTCTATTCCAAATTTCTTGAAGGCGTTCGGGTTGGTCAATGGCAGTTCAACGGCCTCCCTCAGTGATTCTATCTGGCTGCTTAGGCCGCCCAGCATATCAAACCTTATGTCCGGCCGTTCGATTATCTCTGATGCTGAAACTAACGGGTCCCATCCATCGTTCAGTATCTCTATGATAGAGAGAGAGTCCTGGTTGAGTGTAACTCTCGCCCCAGGAATGAGTAAGGTAGAGTCGATTCTCGGATTGTAGGTGACAAGAAAAACCGTGCCGTTGGAACTCTTGACTATCGCGCGATCCCCGACCACATCTTGTACGCTACCTACGACAAGCGGCGGTGTTTTGAGGTGTCTGAGATCTTCCTCCAAACGATTGGCCCTTTTGGATAGTTGGTTTACCTCGTTTTCCAACAGCAGCTTCTCAGTGAGGAGTCTCTGCGTCCTGTCTGCAAGCGACTCAAAATCACTTCTCAAAGTATCTATGTCGGATTGGGTTGAGGGGTGTTCAAGTGCACTTTTTTCGGTCCTGTCCCCCTTCGTCGCCTCACTCGCCATAGTAGGCCCTACTGAAGGACAGTTGAGAAGCCTTCGGGTGAGTTGGATTCATGATGTATGGCTGATACCGGGTCCCATGGGAGTGTGCGAGCTGTGCGGAAGAGGAAAGATATCTGTGTTCAGGATACTGGTTTCAGGGGCCCAAATCTCTGCATGTGCCGCATGTTGTGAGAAAAGGGGACATGCTATTTCCAAGGATCGGCCAAGAGCAAATACAGCATCTCCGAGTCCTAAGCCAAAACGTACACAGAGGCCAAAATTCGAGCCAGCTGGAGATTTTCACAAACGAATCCAGCGAGCAAGAAGGGATCTTGGTTACACGGTTCAAGAGCTTGCCAGGATAATGAACATAAGAGCCCAAGATCTGAATCGATACGAGGCAGGTAACGTGCCTACCGACAGCGTGGCAAAAAAATTGGAAAAGGAGCTTGGCATAAAAATACTAGTCGAAGTCACTCAGGATAACTCAGCGCCCATCATAAAAGGATCCTCCAAGTCTCTGACAATAGCAGATATGTTTGATGAAATGATGAGGGAGTCTTCGGATGGATGACGTCAAAAGGATCAAGATAGAGGCCATACATCTAGATCAGGACGACCCAAGGAAATGTACAGCCAAGAAATTGGAAAGGGCCGGTTTGATAAGGTGTAGGAGCAGGATCTCATCTAGTCCAAAAAAAGGCATCCTACTCAATCCGCTGGGCGGCACTGTACTCTCTCCAAGCGACAAGGATCTCGTTATTGCCGGTTCCCTTGTAGCCCTTGACTGCTCATGGAAAAGGATTGTTGAGTCCGTTCGCATCATCAACAAGACGACTCGGTTGAAATCACGGGCTTTACCCGTTTTACTGGCTGGGAATCCTGTAAGCTGGGGAAGGAGGGGGAGGTTGAGCACTGTCGAGGCCCTATCGGCAACATTGTTCATACTTGGTTTGAAGAAGGAAGCAGCACAAATACTGAGGCCGTTTAAGTTTGGATCGCAGTTCATGACACTGAATATGAAGCCATTGGAGGCCTATTCGGAATGCAAAACAAAGGAGGAAGTTGAAGATATGCAATGGAATTTCTTCGACCCTATGCCCGCATAATTGTCTTCCACGTCGAACCACTGGGCCGATAGCGAGCCCCTAACACTATGGTCCTAGGCCGATGTGGCTACCTTACGTGAACAAAGAGAACGCAGATATGATTTTTGTTTTGATGCGGCGTGCGGGTGACAATTTGAAGGGTAGGCTTCCCCCATCTAGAAATCATCCTGGCGGGCGGAACCCATATGCTCACGTAGCAACGTGCATCAAACAAAAGTTCGGAATGTCATACAAGGATGTACCAGATGGGCAGTTCTCTGATTTGGTTCAATTTATACAGTATATCGAAGAAAACCCCATGTGATCCATCTAATCTTCAATTGCATTGAGGTCTGGATTACCTCACGTTGGAGCCCGGACTTATGTTTCCATCCGGCCGAAGTAGCCGGACGGCGCCGTGACCATCATCGGCTGCCAACAACATCCCCTCGGACATTACTCCACGCAGTTTCCTAGGCTCAAGATTAGCGACGAAGACGACTAGCGAGTCCATGAGCTGATTTTTCTTGTAGTGTTCTTTCAGCCCGGCGCACACTGTTCTTTCATTTCCATCGCCCTCGCTGATCCTGACAACGTACAACCTGTCCGCATTCGGGTGATCATCAACAGCTACCACCCTACCTATCCGAAGGTCAACAGAAGCAAACGTGTCATAGTCAATGAAGGCCACACCTTCTACGGATTCATTCTCCTTCTTGGTCTTGTCTGATACTATTTCATTTTCCATTACTTCATCAATGTCTAAGCGTGCAAACAACGGCATGGAATCCGGCAAATATGCGGGCCTGTTGTCTCTTTCCATTGCATCGTCCCATAATTGCTCACTTGGAGAACCGGGCTCCCCGATCATTAACCACAGCCTCTTGGATTGAAAGGGCATGAATGGGTATGTCAGTATGGACAACACCCTGAGGGAATGCCAAGCAGCAGACAACGGGCCAAGTGCCTTCAGCCTCACAGAGGGATCATCAGATTTGAGGTAGGCCCATGGCTCGGATCTCTGTAGGAACCCATTTCCTTCCTGGGCTACATCCATTATCTTCCTCAAAGCTTCCTTGAATCTCTGTCTCTCCATGGATTCCATAGCGCCTGTCACCTTTTCGTGTATAAATTCCATGAAATCGGGGTAGGCTTCCAAGCCAGGGTATTCAAATATCGGGTTCTGGATACCATCCGCACTAGCTCTCTTCACGAGTGAGGTAACCCTGTTTACGTAATTCCCGTATGTTCCGATCAACTCATTGTTTACCTTGTCAACATAATCCCTCCATCTGAAATCAGTATCATGGAGTTCAGGCATGTTCACAGTTAAGTGGTACCTAATGGAGTCAGGATCGTACCTCTCCAAAAAAGTCGGTAACCAAACAGCGTGCTTCCTACTTGTTGAAAATTGGTCTCCGGACAGCATCAAATACTCATTTGAGGCAACATTGTCCTCAAGGTGCAAGACATTATTTTCGTCTCGCCCCGAGTTGATTGCCATCAATATAGCAGGCCATATTATTGTGTGGAAGGGAATGTTGTCTTTCCCCATGAAGTAGATGTGCTTTTGTTTGCCGTTTTCTATCCACCAATCTCGCCATGAGTCCTTTGACCCCCCAGATTCTTTGGCAATTCTCTCAGCCCATATTCTACCACATGTAAGGTAGCCCTGAACTGCATCGAACCAAACGTAAACTCGCTTTTTCTCCCATTCTTCTCCAGACAGCGGGATCTTGACCCCCCACTCTATATCTCGAGTTACGGCTCTGGGCCTGAGTCCCATGTCCAACCAATTCTTCGTCATCGATCTGACATTTGGCTTCCAAACACCCCTCCTTGATAATGAATGTGAACGCAATTGCTCTTGTAGGATGTCCAGTCTGAAGAACAGGTGTTCTGTTTCCCTGACTTCGACAGGGGATTCCGGATCTAATTTTGAAACTGGATTCTTCAATTCGTGGGCCTCGTACGTCGAACCGCATTGGTCACACTGATCCCCTCGGGCGCCATCAGCAGAGCAGACAGGGCAAACTCCGTGGACATACCGATCTGGCAGGAACCTGACAACATCTCCATCTTCGACTGAGCAGAACTGTTCCATGGAATTTTTGACAAGGTACCCTCCAGCTTCCAGGTCCATCATTATCTCCTGGACCAGCTCGTGATGTCGTTTATCCGATGTCCTGCCGTACAATGTGCCTCCGTAATCGATACCACGGGCATCGACGTTATCAGCCCATGAACAGCCTAGTCTTATGAGTGAATCAAGGATATCGTCGTGATTCTGATCAACTACTTCTTGGGGATCAAGTCCAGATTCCTCAGCTGTGACTGTAATAGGGGTTCCATGCTCATCTGAGCCACTTAGCATCAACACTTTCCTCCCTCTCATTCGCTCATACTTGTACTGGATATCTGCGGGGAGGCAATTCCCTGCGACATGTCCTAAATGAAGGGGGCCATTCGCATATGGCCATGCCATGAAAATAGCAACATACTCGTCCCGTCCCGCTTCCATGGCAGTATACCCTCGACAGCCACATATTTAGGAGATGGGCATTCCCGAGGGTCTGGAGCAACGCAACCCCATGCAACCCACCAAGGTCAAAAACAACCATCGGAGGAACCACTAAAGTGACTCCTGAAGCAGCGATTCTAATCTACGGGAGCGTAGCATTGGGTGTATCATTTCTTTGTTCCATCCTCGAGGCGGTGCTGCTGAGTACTACCAGGGGCCACATAATCGCCTTGGAAAATAGGATGCCCACCACTGCAAAGAGGTGGCTTTCATTCAAGGACGACCCCGAGCGTCCATTGACAGCTATCCTCACATTGAATACCATAGCCCACACTGTGGGTGCATTGGGGGTCGGTTCTCAGGTTGAGAAAGCCTACCCTGGCGAATATGCCCTGGCACTGGCCTCAACTATCCTTACTCTACTGGTCCTACTTCTTTCAGAAATACTCCCAAAGACTATCGGCACCCTCTACTGGAGACGACTCACTCTCAGTTCTGGCGCCATTCTACACTCGATGACGATCCTGCTCGCTCCAATAGTATGGCCCATAGAAAAAACCCGCAAACTCCTACCCAGCGTCAAAGAGGAGTCGATGACGAGAGACGAGATCTCAGTCATTGCTGACATCGCCGAAGAGACGGATGTAATTGACGAGCGAGAGGAGAGCGTCATACAGAACCTCTTGATGCTCAAGGACATGACTGTCGGCTCCATAATGACCCCCCGAACCGTGATGACCTCGGTTGAATCGCACGAAACTGTAGGCTCAATCATAGAGAGGATACCAGTTATGGTTCATGGTCGAATGCCCGTCTTCGATGACGATGCTGTAGTTGGCATGGTCCTACGGTCTGACATATTGCGGAGGGCGGCTGACGATCAGTTCGAACCCAAAATGAGTGACATAATGAGGCCCATATCCAGTGTTCTTCATGGCAACTCGATTGACGACTCGTTAAGGGTAATGTTGGAAAATAGAGTTCAAATTCTCACCGTGGAAGAGGAATTTGGGACCATTATTGGCCTCGTCACCATGGAGGATGTGATCGAGACGTTGTTGGGTGTCGAGATCGTAGACGAGGCTGACATCGAGGGAATAGAGGAAGGTGCTGTGCGTGAGGACATGCGCGAGCTGGCCATGATGAAGCGAGAAGAGGAATAGCCTTCATTCCAGATTCGGATTGTCCTCTTCCTTCTCAGATAGCAATCCTCTCTTCTCGGCATAGTCGCTTAGCTGGTCCAACCTCTTCAACCAGCCCTTGGATGAACCAGTCTTCGTGGATCTGACAAGCCATACTCCTCCGAATATCCTCTCCCAGAGCCCCCTCTTGGCCATAGAAAACTTACTCAGCATCCAGTCCAACGTCAGGGGGATGAGAAGAAGGAGACCTATCACCCTGAAGACTGCTGATCCAGTCGAGTCCCCTAAAGGCGAAGATAGGTCAGAAAGTATGGTCAATGCGGTCACGACACCGATGAGTGCAAATGGAAAGTTGAGGCCTTTTAGGAATGTGTAGGCCCAAGAGGCGTTATTTCCAGCTGACGTGACGAACTTCGTCCTAGAAACGATATTGCCCACAGTGCGGTTGAATCTCGATGGTAAAAACCCGACGTTACCGATGTACAAGAGCATACCACCAATGATGAAATACGTAGCATCGAAATCCGTGCCCCAAGCGAATATCCCGACAACAGGGAACATCCACCCGTAACATACCAGTACATCGACCATCCTTCTAAATGCCAGTTGACCGCTTGTTGGCTGTTCGAAGCCTGTTGGAAATGAGGGTAGGTCTTCCACAGTTTTCTGAGGTTTTCCCTTCTTCTCCTTGGTAGCTCTTCGCCGAGAGAATCTAGATTCTTTTTTTGGTTTATCCTGTTTCTTTGGCTCAGGTGAAACCTTCTTAGATTGGGGTTTCTGAACAGCCTTCTTCTTCTCTTCGTCCCCGGGTTCCTTTCCCGACTCAGCCTTCTCAAGTAAGCCCATGTTGTAACCTCACTGCAAAGCCTCGCCCATAATCTTGTAGTGTTCAAAATCGTCAGATTGTGTAAAAGCCTCGATTTCAGAGGGGGGCAGATCCCCCAATACCTCGTTAATCAAACCAAAGAATTCTTTTCTGTCAGACTCAGGGGAGTGGTGAGGATCAGTTCCGACCTTTTTGTATAATTCATAGGCTGGAGATTCGGTGAAAGAATCGATAAATTCCTTGCTTTGATTACCCAGTAGATTGTCGACGATTGTAAAAAACTGTGCGAAATCGTCATTGGCTTTCTTGAGCATGGTAATTGCCTCTGCGAACTCTGAGAACTCCATCGTACCACTGTCATCGACGTCTGCAGTTTCAAAGAACTCGATCAGCTCCCATTCCTCGAATGAGGAAAGCATATCATTGCTTATTCCAGTTGCCTCGGATATCTTGTTGATGAATGCATCTTCATCCATTGAGTCAATGAACTCCTGCAAGGTCAAATGGTCTGTATCCTTTGGTTTCTGTATCAGCTCAACCTTGGGAGCAATGTCTCGGACGACCTGTTGTTGTTCTTTCCGCATTACAATGATCTCCCTGTCCAGTTCCGAGCCAAATCTGTCAGAGAAACGGTTCAACAGTGAGCCTCTGTCACCTTTCGCTATTCTGTCGATATGCCCATACATGCCATCTATCCCTTCACCTCCAATCTTTGCCTCCTTCCTGGCACTCCAAAGGGATTCCAGATCTTTTTCGTCTGGTTGGGCCTGTTTTTTTGACCATTCCTGATCAAATTCCCCCAACTCGGTTTTTTTGACTGATCCTTGACCGCCCCCTATCGGGACAAGCCTATCGTAATCCTCGATTTCCGCACCAGGCGGGGGAGGAGGAGTAGGGATGGGTGGCAAATCTCCCAATGAATGGCCATCTGCCAAGGGGGGAGGTGGTGGGGGCGGGGGTGGAATTGGTGTAGTTTTGCCCTTCTTCTTACGTCTTGGGATAATACCCATAAAGATCGCTGGCGGTATTTGCTGTTTCAAGGTTCTCTGTAAATGGAGGTCTTTCATTTGATTAAGAGGTGGATATTCATACCGCCATCTTCAGCCTGAATGCCCTCTGAGAAATTGTCGGGAGGGCTGTCACTACCCCCTCGCGCGCACTATGTTGCTAATTCAGCCCAGCCTTTCAACTGTAGGAACATGGCCATTCCTTCATCGACGACATACTCATCACCAGAACTGCCTTCAATCTCCCTGTGGCCAATCATTGCCCTGACATCGTTCACCAGTAGCCTCACTTTCTTGTCCTCGGATCCGCCAAACACAACTGCTTCTTTCAGCGGATCGAAGAAATTAGAGGAGTCGGGATCGAGCCTCTCGAACGGAATTTCAGTGACTCTTAGTCCAGATTTGCCATGTAGACTACCCACGTGTCTTATCACTCTCTTGACATCGACGGTAACATTCTCATCAGTCTCGCCACCTATAACCGAGACAGAGGCGTTGGCCCGTACCAGGGACCAGAAGAGGCTGGTTCCGGACTCACCGAAGACCTTCAAGGATCTGTTGTCCCGCAATCTCTGGACATGATCCCGGCTTGAGGCCCTTTCGACCAGCTCCTGCATCTTTGGACGACTAACCGGGTGACCCTGGGATCGGGCCTGTTCCATAAGACTCGAAATGGACGGCGCCCCCTCCAAACCTTCGGCCGTTGCTGACAGCATTTTCGATATCCTGTCAACACCGTCGTCCAACCTCCTGGACCAGCCCGAGTCATCGTTCTTAGTCGATGACACATCCAAACCAACCCCCCGGATATAGGTAACAATCTCCCGTCTGGCATTGGAGTCTAGGTGGAATAGAGCGGGATCTCTGAGGTGAATGTGAAATCCACGGTGCCCGGAAAATGTGAATTGAGAATATTCTTTCTTGAAACCGAATTCGGGCTCTAGAAAGTCATTCCACAAGGACCATGCTTGTTCTTGTATTGAGTTTATCAAGGAGGGGAAATCCGTGTAACTGATACCGTGAAGGTGGTCCCCATCAAGGTCAAAGATCAGGTCTGCACCTCGCCATCCCTTGTCTGCCATCTTCCTCTCCGACGGGTCTTCGTAGTATGCTGTGGAGTGAAAACAGGAGTGCGGAAACCTCTGAACCAGATATGTGTGTAAAGAAGTAGGATCTGAAAAAGCGCGATGTCTATCCATTGGCCTGTCACCCCACGGCATGAACATCCACTCCCTCCTTCTGAGGCGTGGTGGGATCCAGAGGTCACTTGGGCTCAACGATCTGTAGAAATCCGCAAATCTAGACCCGATCCGGCTCCAACCCTTTGCCACAACACCCACAGTGGGGGAAGGCACATCAAGATGGCGTTATTCCATTCGTAGGCCAGGGACGGGCTTAGGCTCTGATGACGACTCTGCTCCTGTAAGTTCTAGGTAAGCCTCGTACGAGAGGTACTCTCCATTGTGAACTATCGCCTCTGAAAATTTCAGGGGCTTGCCCGTCTTAGCGCACTTTGGCCCTAGCTGCCCGGTGGCAGTGGACAGTCGTTCTGGGTCAGGCATGTGGATACGAGGAGGGCGGTTATACTTCATGATGACGCATCCACAACACTGCCAAGGCGATTTATACCACCCCTCTCTCCTAAGGTCATGGGCAACAGATACTCAATCGGACACTCTCCTGATCCCGATGACGCTTTTATGTTCTACGCGATGACAGAATCCCTGATCGATATGGGAGGAAGAGAGTATGACCACGTCTTAGTTGATATCCAGACTCTCAACCAACAAGCACTAGACGGTACTCATGACGTCAGCGCCGTTTCGATCCACTCTTACCCCACAATATCTGAAAGCTATGCACTGATGAACTGCGGTGCCTCCATGGGAGAAGGATACGGTCCGATGATTATATCACACGCCCCATCCTCGGTAGAAGAAGCAAAGGATTCCAAGATAGCAATACCCGGAATGGGCACCTCGGCCTACTTGTCACTGCGACTCGCATTGGGCGAGGTTGATGTCCAAGTCATGCCGTTTGACGAAATCCTCCCATCTGTCGCCGCTGGTGAGTCCACCCACGGCCTCATCATACACGAAGGCCAGCTTACATGGCGCGACGAAGGAGTGCACCTTGTCCTTGACCTCGGTGTCTGGTGGAATGAGAAGACAGGCCTACCACTCCCCCTCGGGGGGAACGTGGTCCTCAGATCCCACGGCGAGGAGAGATGTGCGGAGATTGCTAATGACGTCAGGAACTCCATAGAACATGCTATCCAGAATCCCGACTCAGCATTGAGCTTCGCCAAGAAGTGGGGAAGGGGCATATCTGACGAGACCAATGAAAAGTTCGTGGGAATGTATGTCAACGAGCGGACTATAGATTACGGACCTGATGGCAGAGAAGCTGTAATGAGGTTTCTAGAGGAAGGACAGAAGATAGGTCTTGTAGACCCAGGCTTCGAACCTAGAGCCATTGATTTCATAGGCCGTCAGTGACAAGCCACGCCATGGCCAAACCAGAGGTCTCTGAATTTGACTCGGTCGATCCCGCGCCAGCGAGCAGTGTCTCCTCGGTCATAGATCTACGCGGCACGATATGTGATGAACAGGAGCGCATGTTTGAGAGAATGCGTGCGCTGTTCGCCCTCAGAAATATCGGCGGGGCAGATGCGGTGGAAGCCCTGGCTGCTGCATATGACTCTAAGTCCGCCCTTCTGAAGCATGAAATCGCATATGTAATGGGACAGATGCAGGACCCGCATGCCGTCCCTTATCTCATCGAACGGCTGGAGGATCGAGATGAGGACCTCATGGTGAGGCACGAGGCAGCCGAAGCACTGGGAGCGATAGGGGACAGAGTCGCGATTTCCACCTTGGAGAGGTTTTTAGATGATCCAGAGCCTGTAATCTCCGAGTCTTGCGA
>CEVE01049051.1_pt1 | contig 32620 bp, 24 predicted proteins | sample 356431 | NCBI WGS metagenome assembly CEVE01 (sample SAMEA2622764, study PRJEB7988) | marine metagenome | isolation source: saline water (ENVO:00002010), including
CTCAACTGATCCAGCTGACAGTGTTGTGAATTTAGCAAATGTCGATCTTACTGTTCAAGCTTCTACTTTAGGCCTTGATACTGAATTAACTCTTACTGGTGGATCTGGAACAGATACATTAAATCTATATCTTGGCGGTAACGCAGATGAAACTCTAGTGAATTCAGTTTCTGGTTTTGAAAACTTTACTATTCTTGATAACCCTGCTGGTAACACAGCCACCACGTTGACATTTGGTGCATATAACCCAGGAACAGGAAAGAATATTACAATTGATGCTTCAGCAATTGATGCAACAGATACTGCTAATTTAGTTATTGACGCAAGTTCTGTTACAGCTGCTACAACTGGTAAACAAATTACTTACACTGATGGTGCAGGTGCTACAAGCCTAACATTGGGTCAAGATGATGACACTGCTACAATGGGTGTTGGTAATGACACAGTAGTTGGTACATCTGGTGCTAATACAATTGACATGGGAGCTGGTAATGACTCAGTAACTGCTGGTACAGGTATTGAAAATATTTCTGGTGGTGCTGGTAATGATACCATTAATATGGGAGCTAATTTAACTGCTCTTGATACTATTGATGGTGGAGAAGGCACTGATACACTGATCACAAGTGCAGCTATTGCTAATGTTACAATTCTAGGTGGCATGAGTAATATTGAAACTATTAAATATGCTGGTGCAGTTGGAATTACATTAGCTGGTAATATATCTGCGACAAATTTTGATATGACTTCTAATGATAACAGTACTTTAACTCTCGCTGCTGGTTATACAAACGAAGCTAATGTATATCTAACAACATCTGCTGCTTCTGATGCAACTTCCAATGAAGATGCCGTTATTAATGGTGGTACTACGAATGCTAATACTACTCTTAATGTGTATGGTGAAGCTAATGCATTTGACGCTGGTACAACATTAACTGGTGGTACTGGTACAGACTCATTAATTATTTCACAAACCGCTACTTCTGGTAATGGTACAGCGACCATTGATAGTGATATTACAGGTTTTGAAAATATTACAATTACTGATACTGCTGGCAATAATACTGGTGGTGTTACTGTTAACGCAACATCCTATGCAACGGCTGTTACTGTTGACGCTACAGCTCTAGATGCTGGAGAAGCTGATACACTGAATTTAGCTAGTGCAACTAAAGTTGTTACACTTAAAGGTGGTGAAGGTATTTCAACACTTACTGGTGGTACGAAGGGTGACATTATTACAGGTGGCGGCGGTAACGACGTCATTAACGCCAATGCTGGCCTTGACAGTATTTCTGCTGGTGCTGGTAATGACTCCATTACAATGGATACTGAAGCTGAGTTCTTAACTACTCTTGGCACAGATACTGTTGATGGTGGTGCTGGTACTGATACACTCACATTTAGTGCTGCTGCTACATTGACAACTGCTGAAGTTGTAAATATTTCAAATGTAGAAGTTTTATCTTTAACTACTGGATCAACATTAACTGTTAACGATGCTTTCCTAGCTGCTAACCCTGGCATTAACATTCAGCCAGGCGCTTCATCAACTATTAAAGCTTCTACAGCTACGGGTGATTCACTATCAACATCATTAAATGTTACAGCAAGTGCTGCTGGTAATCTCTCAGTATTGGGTGGTACAGGCGATGATACATTTAAGTTCTTCGCTACTGAAAACTTAACAGTGTTAGATACTATTAATGGTGGTGCTGGTACTGACCAGATTATTGTTGATATTGATGATGACAACACACGTGATGCTGCTGGTGATAATACAACAGCTACTCTAGATGTTAATGTAACAAATATTGAAACTGTTAAAATTGCAGATACTGCTACTGATGATGGTGGTGGAAGTGGTATTATTATTACTGCAACCGTTACTATCAACTCAGGTTTTACAGGTACTGCTTTAACTATTGACGGTTCTGACCTAGATATGCATCCAACTACACTTACTGGCGGTGAAAGACTCTCAGTAGATGCTTCTAATAATGCTGCTACCGAAGCTATTACGGCCCTCGGTGGTGGTTTTGGTGACTCTCTAGTGGGTGGTGCTGCTGCAGATACTCTAACGGGTAATGGAGGTGCCGACACACTTACTGGTGGTGCTGGTAACGACGTTATAACCGGTGGAGCAGGTGCTGATGCCATTAACCCAGGTGCAGGCATTGACAATGCATCCGGTGGTGCTGGTAATGATACATTCACTGTTTCAACATTCACGGACTTTAAAACAACTGGTGGCGCGGAAACTCTTGATGGTGGTGCTGGTACTGATACCATTACCTTCACAGAAGCCGCTGCATTAACAATTACTGCTCCTGAAACTGAAGCCTTAGTTGGAATTGAAACTCTTGATGCTGCTAATACTATTACTTCAAATCAGACTACTATTACTCTTGGTAATGGTTTCTTTACAAGTAATGGTAGCTCATCAATTACAATTGATGGTAATGATACAGATAATACTGCTGCTGATCACTATATTGATCTATCAGCTGTATCAAATGGATCTGTTATCTTCTATCCAAATAATGTTTCTACAGCTGCCAATGACTCTTTATATGGTGGTTCAGGTAACGATACTTGGATTGTTTCAGGTACAGCTGCCGCTGCATTAGAGGCTACTGATGTATTTAATGGTAATGGTGGTACTGATACCATCTCAATTCTTAACACAACTGCAATTACTGCTGTACTTGACTTCTCAGTTGTTACGAATGTTGAGCAAGCTGTTACATCTAAAGATTCTACTGGTGCTGTTGCTCTTGACTTAGGTGCTGTTGCATCTACTGATACAATACCAACAACATTTACTGTTGATGCATCTTCAGTTGCAACTTCATCCGGTACATTATTGTTTAATAATTCACAAACCGAAACTAATCTTACTACTGCCTTTACTGTTACTGGTGGTCTAAATGCTGATACAATTTACGGTGCAGGCGGTAATGACGTGATTATCGGTGGTGCTGGTGCAAATAGATTAGAAGGTAATGCTGGTAATGATAGCATTACTGGTGGATCAGGTGCTGAAACACTTGCTGGTGACGCTGGAGCTGATACTCTAATCGGTGCAGGAGGTGTTGATACTATTACAGGTGGAGCAGGAAATGACTCCATTGATGGTGGTGACGGTGCTGACGTAATTACTGGTAGTGCTGGTAAAGACACTATTACATTAGGTGGTGGTAAAGATACTGTTATATTTACAGCAGACTCTGACTCAGCCGGTGCTAACTTTGATGTAATTACTGACTTTGTTTCAGGTACTGATAACCTTAGGTTTACTCATACAATGTTATCTTCAGAATCTGTTTTCACTTTGTCAGATAAAGGTGACACAGCTTCTGATGGTACTTTACCTGGTATTCTTGATGGTGTGATTGGTTCCGCTGCTTGGATCCAAGAAGGTACAGCTGTCGCAATTGATACAACAGGTGATGGCCTTGTAAACGCTAACGACTTTAAGGTACAACTTACAGGTAATACTGGTCTTAACGTTGATGATATTGACGTTTATCTAACAACTGCTAGGGCTACAACTGTAACAACTGCAGGTGGTAATGATAGTATTACAGGTAATTCCGCTTCTGCTCACACTATATACACATATGGTGGTAACGATACGATTACATTAGCTGGTGATGCTGATGATACTGTCTGGGGTGGTTTAGGTAATGATACAATTGATTTTGGTGCCTCTGCTGGTACAGATGTCGTTATCATTGCAAATGGCCAAGGTACTACAGCCACAAGTAACTTCACTATTAATGGTGCTGGTGGCGCTGATATTATTAGATTAAGCTTAGATGGTTCAAGTGCATCAACTGGTACTGGTATAACTGCTGTTATTGTGGATGCTCCAACATATGCTGGAGCTGACGGTGGTGCGTTTGATTTAGGTACTTCAATCGATACAGATGCTGTTGATGGTGTTGAATTAGCTGCTGCTGATACGCCGAATAGAGCTAATGCTAACTTGAAAACAGACTATACAAACAATACATCTACAGAGTTATTTAAAGCGATGGCAACATCTGGTGCAAATAACAATGTTGGTTCACTTACAGTTGATGCTGCTGGTGATAAGTTCTATATCATGGCTTATGATACTGATGATCAAGGTCTATATATTTATCATGCTAATTCAGCTGCTGTTGTTTCTGATACATCAATTACTGAGAATGAGGTTACCTTCGTGGCATTCATCGATGCAGTTGCTGATGACACTATCGGATCAACTGATGACTCAGACTTTGTAATGTTTGATCTTACAACAATCGATTCTACTTACTAAGATAGTTGTTGTAGGTCTTATAAATTCGGGGGGCTTATGCCCCCCTTTTTTATTACCATGAGCAAAACTTTAGAAAACTTTTTTGATATTTATCCATCTCCATTCCCTTTCGATGTTAAGGAAAGAATTGAAAGAGGTTACAGAGAACCTTTTGATATAGCGGATGAATATAGCTTAATATTTCCCGATAAAGGTTCAGAAAAAAATACTGTTGAAAATGTCTTAATTTTTGGTTGTGGTCATACCGAAGCATTATTTCATGCTTTAAGAAATCCAAAAATTAATTTTATAGGTATTGATATTTCTAAAAACGCAATTAGTTCTGCTAATAAATTTGTAGCTGATAATAATTTAGAAAATATCAAATTTGAAAATGTTAATTTAATTGATTTTAATTCCAATATTAACTTTGATATTATTTATGCAAATAATGTGTTTCAATATTTAGACAATCCTCTCGATGGTTTTCTTAAAAGTTTTTCATTATTATCTGAATCTGGAACTGTTGTATGTTCTTTACCATCCTATTATTACTATTCTGAAATTAATATTATGAGAAAAAAATTAATTAATTTAGGATATTCCTATTTAGACGATGAAAGTATTAATGAAGCGTTTAATATTGTTACTGGCTTAGGAGGTATCCATCCTGCAAGAGTAAGGATGGTTGATGAAGACAAATTTATTGATAAAAAAGATTTTATTTCAAGATTTTTAGTTCCAATTTTTTCATGTTTTAGTATTTCAGATATTTTTTCATTGATAAAGAATTCTAATTTTTACTTTCAGTCATGGTATTCAAATTCTTTGTATTATCCCTCAGCTCTTTTGAGAAAGGAATCTACAAAGCATTCTTCTCTATACAATAGAATAAATCAATTACCTGATCCTCAAAAATGGGATTTTGTTTGTGAAATTTTCAAATCTTCAAACGATAGATTCTCGCATTCATTTACTTTAAGAAAGACTGAGGATCATCAATTTATTAATAATACTCTTCTCAAAAATAATAATACCTTTATTTCTTTGAGAAATAATACGGTTATTAAGAAACTTGCTGAAAGTCAAGAAACATTTGCCATTAGCTCTAACTATAAGAGAAAATTAACTGATGAAGAAACTTTATTAGTGAAAGAATTTGAAAAGCCTATAAAAATAAAAGATGTTTATAAGTTAGAGCTCGATATTGAAGACATTGATAGTGTCATACTTTCATTACTAGAGTCTTCAATAATAAATGTTTATTCTTAATATTCCTCTATTCTTAGTTATTATTAAAATTGGTTTCTTTTGGTAATTATTACTAATTTTGTAATTTTTAATTGATTATAATTTTTTAATTTATTTATGATAAAATTCTTTTTTAAAATAGATCTTTAAAATAATTTTCATATTTTTCCCATGAATTTATAGATCTTTTATAAATTGGCTCTTTAACAGAAGACGCACTGATAGTATCAACATATCTTTTATTTTCATGAAAATTCATACAATTTTCTTCCCAATCTAAATTACAAAAATTTAAAATTTTTTCTATATTAACTTTAGTATCCATTACCAATTTTTCGTAAGATATTTCTAATATTCCATTACCAAACATTTCGTGCCAGTGATCAGTTAGGTTTTCATACTCCTGGTAGTATTTTTTTAGGTCTCTTGCATCATATGAATATGCATGGCCTGCCTCTAAAAAATAGTTTTTATAAATTGATAATTTATGATCTTTTGGGTTTCTTTTACAGAGAATAATTTTTGAATTAGGCAGAGCTAATTTTATAAAACCAATGCTTGAAAACATAAGCGCCTTATCAACAAAAATATTAGCAGGATTATAATTTCTTTCTACCGATTGAATATAATCATTTCCAATTTTTTCATAGTATGATGGATCTACTTCTTTTAATTCAGTAAATTTCTTACTACTATTGTTTATGCTAAATGTCATATCTTTTAACTCACCAAGTCCTTCAACTTGTGAGTGTGTTGATAGGATTTGTTCAATTAAACTTGACCCTGATCTTGGCATTCCAAGTACAAAAATTGCCTTATTATTTTTATTACCATAATTTACATATTTAGAAATATATTCTTTAGTGAATAAATTTTTTATTTCCTTATGTTGGGTCACTAATTTATTAATATCATAAAATAATTTTTCAGATTTATTCTTATTAGAGTCAATTATATATTGAGCTGCTAATTTGAAATTATCCTTTCTATCTAAAATTGAAGCAATATTAAAACCAAGAAATATTTTATCTTCTGAAATATCTTCCATTTTATTATAAGCATCGAATAAAGTCTCTAATTCCTTTTTATTATTCTCTATCCCTTTTGTTAAAGCCAAAATATTATACATTTTAGGATATGAAGGTTCTTTTTTTATAAAATCGATAGCAATTTTGTATGCTTTGTCTTTATCTCCTAATTTAGTTAATAAATTTGCATGATTATATGCAATATCGTTATTATAAAGCCCTTTATTTTTAATTGTCTCAAAAATTTTTAAAGCAGTATCGGTTTGTCTTATTTTTGAATAAACTGATGCGAGGTTGTTGTATGAATTTCTGTGATTTGCATTTAATGATATTGTTTTTTTATAACTTTCAATAGCGTCTTTTAATAGATTATTATTCTCAAGAGATAAACTATGACAAAACTGAGCCATATAGTTATTTGGGAATTCTTTATTGAGCTTTCTTGTAAAGCTCAAAGCTTCCTTATTTCTATTATGATCAAGAAGAATTTTATGAATATTTAAATAGGGTTGTAAAATTTTTTTGTCTACTTTTATAGCTTCATTAAATGATTTAAGAGCCTCTTTTATCATATTTTTTTTTAAAAATATTAATCCTATATTATTATATGCATGTACAGTCGGTAAAATTTTAATCGATTTCTGGAATATTGATAAAGCCTTCTCATTTTCATTTATATTTATATATGCCACACCAAGATTATATAAGCTTATATGATCATTATTATTTTTTTGAATTATCTTTTCATAAATTTTAATAGCTTTTTGAGCCTCGCCAAGCTCTAGATATACATTTGCTATATTTAAATTAGCATCTTTATAATCATTTTTTAGTTCTATTGCCTTTTCATAATTTTTTAATGCTAGTTTATTTTTACCAATTTTTTTGTAAACAGCTCCTAGATTATTATATAAATCTGGAATATCAGGGTAAACATTAATTGCTTCTTTAAAGCTTTTGATTGCTTCATTGTCAGAATTTATTGCCATCAAACTTACTGAATAAATATTTCTAATGCTCCAATTATCATCGTTGCTTAAAAATTTTTTTGATTCTTTTATAGTTTCATGAAATTTTTTACTATTATATAAACTACTTATTTCTTTTATTTTATTAATTTTATCAATCAATATTTATACCCATGCTTTAGTGAATCGGTTCTGGTGCTACATCGAAAGCTATGCAAACTCTTTCTTCATCAGACTCAAATGGAATTGTTCTATGAAAAAGTGATGAAGGAAATAATACTATATTACCAGTTTTGATGTTTATGATTTTTTCAATATAATTTTCTTTAATTTTTGGAAATTTATCACCTAAAATTCCCACAACAAAGTCACCAGAATTAAGATGATTATTTTTTTTTGGTATCTTTATATAAACTGCACCGCTAAGCCAACCTGAATGATGGTAATGTGGGTTAAGATGACCAGCATTTTTTAGCTTTATAAACCAAGAGTTATTGAAAATAATTTCTTTTGGAAAATTTTTAATTAGGATATTTTCTCTTTCTTTAAACGTATTTTTATATTTTTCAATTTCTTTAATGATAAGATTCTTTAATTTTTGAATATTTTCATTATCTTTGTACAAAAAGTTACCAGTTGATTGTATGCCTCTTACTACTACGCCTGACTCTCTGTGGTCAGTATTATCATTATCTATTATCTTTAATATATTTTCTCTAAATTCTTCATTTTTTTCTAATTCTTCTAATTTTGATTTATAAACAAAATCTAATGGGTCTGGACAAAAGTCATAGGTATCTTTTTTATCAAAACTAAAAGAATAATGAGCAGAAAGAGCAGAGATTACCCTTGAGTCTTTGTTAGTTTTTGAAACTTCTTTTAACTTACTTTTAAATTTGTCAAATTTCTCTAGTCTGTAATAGCTTACTAAACTTAATTCATCAAAGTTTTTAAATTTTGATTTTTCTAGATATTTTATTGCTTCACAATCATTATTATCCTCGTAAAACATTAGACCAATATGATAGTTTGCCTCAGAGTTTTCTGAATTTTTTGAAATAATTTCTTGAAGAATTTGAAAAGCATTTTTCCTATCACCAATTTCCTTATAGCAAATTCCTAATCTAAGTTTTATTTCTTGATTTTCTGAATTAATTTTTAGACCGTTTTTATAAATTTCTATTGCCTTATTTAATTTACCATATCTATAAAAAATATTACCTAAATTAAAGGCTGCTTGAGAATTATTTGGATCAATATTTTGCGCTTTTTGCATAAATAAAATAGCATTTTCAAGATCTCCAATTTCCGAATAAGCATTTCCCATATTAATAATGCATGGATAATAATTAGGATTTAGCTCGTGACACTTTATATATAAAGATAATGCCTCATTAAATTGCTTATTTTCAGCTTTGATATTTCCTAAATTGTAAAAGGGTTGAAAGTAATTATTATCAATATTAATTGCAGCCTCTAAAAATTTCGTTGCTTCTTCATTTTTTCTTAAACTCTGGTATGTTATGGCAATATTATTGTAAGCCTCTTTATAATCATCTTTATAATAAATAGCTTTTTGGAAATAATTTAAGGCAATATCATCCTTATTCATTGAACGATAAACAAGCCCCAAATTATTGTAGCCTATGGCATAATCCTTTTTAATATTTATAGTTTTCTCAAAATATTTTATAGCTTCTATAAAATTATTTTTTTGAACAAATAAAGCACCAAGAATATTTAAAACCCTAATATCCTCAGGGTATTTTTCTAAAAATTCAATGCACATTTCTTCAGCAACTTCAAACGAGCTCGATGAATATTCTTTAACAATTTTTTTAAATATGTCTTCTTTATTTAATTCCATTTAATTTAATTTTAATTAACTTTAATTATAAGTATATAGTATATTTATAAAGTACTTTTTAATTATGTAGGAAACACTATGAAAAAATTTTTACATCTTGGTCCCGGTGATAATACTAAAAGTCAAACTTCAAATATTTTTGCAACAGATGAATGGGAAGAGGTTCGTCTTGATATTAATGAAAATGCAAACCCAGATATTTTAACATCCATGACTGATCTATCGATGATTGATGATGAAGAATATCAGGGAATTTTCTCTTCGCATAATATCGAGCATATTTTTCCTCATCAAGTAGATAGTACGTTTAAGGAATTTTATAGAATATTGAGTGCCGATGGAGAATTAATTATTATATGTCCAGATTTAATGATTGTGGCAAAAGCAATTGTTGAGGGTAATTATTTAAAAGCATTGTATCAGTCACCTGCTGGACCTATAGCACCTATAGATATTTTATTTGGACATAGGGCGTCTGTAGCAGGAGGAAATGAATATATGGCTCACAAATGCGCTTTTACTATGGAAGCTCTTCTTGGAGTACTTAAAGCTGCTGGTTTTGGAACTATCGTTGGAGGTACGGGGGATTTTAATTTATACGCAATAGCTATGAAACCAGAAAATTTAAATAAACTGGCCGAGCAAAGGCTAAGAGATCACTTACCACTGGGCAATTAAATATTGAAAGAACTCTCTCACAAAGCACCTTGGGCAATATATTATAATGATGATGCATTTATAGCCAAAGATGGAAGATTAATGGGCAGGCATGCTGCAGGGTCTGCCTATTTAAGAGCTATTGCACAGGATCAATTTTCAGAAGTCGCTGCTCTATTAAGAAATAACAATGAAAGAGAAAATTTTATTAATCTTTTTCAATCGTTTATTCCGAAAGATAAAAAAATAGATTTACTTATGTATCCTTGGGATAAACCATATTTATCTGATGAATTTGGCGGAATATTTATAGGTGATCCACAAATTGGAAATTTCTCAATTTTAAGATCAAATTTTGGGCACAACTCATACAGTATAGTTGGTATTACACACACCACAATGTCTAGAAATATCATAGATTTTATTGGAGATTTAATTACTAAGCCCACTCAAGAATGGGATGCTCTTATCTGCACTTCAAATTGTGTAAAGGATACAGTTGAAACATTAATTAAGGATTTTACTATTGGTCTCAAGGAAAGATTTGAAATACAGGAATTAAAACTACCAGAATTTCCAATTATACCTTTAGGAGTTCATGATGAAGATTTTAATTTTAGTGATAAAGAAAAGTTTGACTTGAGAGAGAGTCTAGGGATTGATCCTGAGGATATAGCTCTGATATTTGTAGGCAGATTATCATTTCATGCAAAAGCCCATTATTTTCCAATGTATAAATCATTGCAAGAGGTTGCAAAAAAAAATAAAGGTAAGAAAAAAATTCATTTACTCCAAGTTGGATGGTTTGCAAATGATTATATAAAAAGCCTTTTTCAAAAAGATGCAGATTTAATTTGCCCAGATATTCAATGTCATTTTATTGATGGATTAAATCAAAAAAATAAAAATTTAATACTTTCTTCAAGTGATATCTTTATTTCATTAACCGATAACTTTCAAGAAACTTTTGGATTAACTCCTTTAGAGGGAATGGCGGCTGGTTTACCAGTCATTGTTACTGATTGGGATGGCTATCGTGATACCGTTAGGAATAATCAAGATGGTTTTAGAATACCAACTTTGTCTCTTAAAACTGGTCAAAGTGATGATTTAAGTTATTTTTATCATTCGAATATTACTAATTATGATCAGTATATATCATATGCCAGCCAAAGAGTGTCCGTTGATATCAAGAAAACTATTCAAAAAATTGATGAATTAGTTCAAAACGATGATTTAAGAAAAAAAATGGGTGCTAATGGTAAATCAAGAGTAAAAAATAACTATTCGTGGAAGGTAATTTTAAATTCTTATTCTGATTTAAGAAATCACCTTAACGAAAAAAGAAATTTCAGTAATTTAAATAAAAATACCTTTAATTATATTAAGGCATTTGATCCAAATAATTTATTTAAGAGTTATCCATCTGAAACTTTGGGTGAAAATCATGTTATTTCATATAAAAAAAAGGAATTACTTGAAGAAAGTCATTATTTATTTACTTCAAAAAGTATAAAAATATCTCAGGATATAAATAATCTTGATACAAAGTATCTTAAATTAGATGTAAACATTGATGTCGTAAATTCAATTCTAAAAGTATTAATAGATAATGATAGTGAAATGAATAAAATATACAGTTTATTAAAATTTTCTAAAAATGAGATAAATAAAACAGTTATAATGATGTTAAAATTTGATATTATTGATTTGGTTGAGGTGGAATAAATGAGCAAAAATATTTTATTTGTACACCAGCATTTTCCTGGTCAGTTTAAGCATATTGCCAAAGAGCTCAGTAAAAACAATAATGTTCACTCAATTTCTTTACATAATAGAACTATAGAGGGTGTAACTCACCATCAATATTTCCCGAGCAAGGGAGAATCAACAACAACCCATATACTCGCTAAAGAATGGGAAGTTAAAATTATAAGAGCTGAAGGATGTGCAAATAAAGCGTATGAGTTAAAAAATAATGGATTTAACCCTGATTTGATTATTGGACACCCCGGATGGGGAGAATTATTGTTTTTAAAAGAAGTTTGGCCATCCACAAAAATTTTATCTTATTTAGAATTTCATTACAGTCTTTATGGCTATGATATTGGATTTGATGATGAAGAAAGTAAGGATTTAGATGAAGTATTTACAAGAAGAAAATTAATTTTGCGAAACTCAGCCCTAACTAGTCAATATGAAAATAGTGATTATTTTATAACGCCTACAGAATTCCAAAAATCTATTTTTCCAGATGAAATAAAAAGTAAATTAAACGTAATTCATGAAGGCATTGATACTGATAGATTTATTCCATCAGATAAAGAACAGCTGAAAGTAGCGGATTTTGATTTATCAAAAGAAAAAAAAATTATTCTCTTTGTAAATAGAAATTTAGAGCCTTATCGAGGTTATCATATCTTTATGCGATCTTTACCAGGAATTTTTCGTGAACACCCTGATGCTCTTGTAATTATAGTAGGAGGAGAATCTGTAAGTTATGGTAAAAAGCCAGAAAAAGGAACAACTTGGAGACAAAAATTCTTTGAAGAGGTAAAGGATAGTATTGATGTTAATAGAGTTGTGTATACTGGATATATAACTGATCACAGAAATTTGACAAAACTTATGCAAATGGCAACAGTTCAAGTATATCTGACATATCCATTCGTTCTATCATGGTCATTATTAGAGTCTTTATCCTGTGGTCTTTTAGTAATTGGATCAAATACTAGCCCTGTCAAGGAAGTAATTACGGATGGTGAAAATGGAATAATAGTTGATTTTTTTGATTATGAAAATATTTCTAAAAAAGTAAATGAGGTATTAAGCAATCCAAGTAGTTTTGACACTATGAGAAAAAATGCCAGAAAAAAAATGATTAAAAATTATGATTTAAAAAAAATCTGTTTACCTAAAACTTTAAATTTAATTAATGATATCTTAGAGGATAAGGATGGAGGTTAAAGATATATTTTCCGGCGTTAAACATGTAATACCAAAAAAATATTTTGATGATCGAGGCTTTTTCACTGAAAACTTTAATTATAATGAATTGAAAGAAGTAGGTATTGATTTTAAAAGTGTTCAAGATAATTTGTCCTTTTCAAAGCATAAAGGAACTATTAGAGGTCTTCATTTTCAGAAACCCCCTCACGAGCAATCTAAAATTATATATGTATTAACTGGTGAAATTCTAGATGTTTTTGTTGATATAAGAGAGAATTCCAAGACTTTCGGTAGTTATTTTTCGTTAAAATTGAATAATAAAAATGGATTTTTGTATATCCCTAAGGGTTTTGCACATGGTTTTTGTACACTAACCGATAATACAAATGTCCTTTATAAGGTTGATAATTATTATAATAAAAATGCTGAGTCAGGTATTATTTGGAATGATAAAAAATTAAATATAGATTGGTCTATAGGTACGGAATTTATTCATTTGTCTGACAAGGATAAAAATTTAAAACAATTCGAAACATAGATTATGAAAATTAAAAATACATTTCTAATTACTGGTGGTTGTGGGTTTATAGGTTCTGCTCTAATACGTCATTTATTAAAAGAAAAAGAAAATATTATTATTAACATTGATAAAATATCTTATGCCTCAAATAAGAATTCCATAGAAATAGGAGACAAACATAGATATATCCTTATTGAAGAAGACATAAACAAACCAGGTCTTATTATTAAAACTTTGAAGGATTATAAGCCAAATTATGTTGTTCATCTCGCTGCTGAATCACATGTTGATCGTTCAATTGATAACCCAGAAAGTTTTATTGTTAGTAATATCATGGGCACATTTAATATGTTACAAAGTTGCTATAAATATTGGAATTCTCTAGAAAATAGAGATGCAGAGAGATTTAAATTTTTATATGTCTCAACCGATGAGGTATATGGATCAATTCATGATAAAAATCTTTTTTTTACAGAAGAAAGTAATCTTAAACCAAACAGTCCCTATGCAGCCTCCAAAGCTTCTGGAGACATATTAGTTAGGTCATGGAGTAAAACCTATAATTTCCCAATAATAACGACTAATAGTTCTAATAATTATGGTATATGGCAATTTCCTGAAAAGTTAATACCTTTAGTAATTAAAAAATGTCTAAATGAGGAAAAAATACCTGTTTACGGAGATGGTAAACAAATTAGAGATTGGATAAATGTTGAAGATAATGTAGCAGGTATTATGACAGTATTAAAAAATGGAAAAATTGGAGAAAAGTATAATATTGGTGGAGATAACGAGGTAACAAATATTGAAATAGTAAATAAAATTTGTTCTATTTTAGATAACATTAAACCCAGAAAGATTGGGAAATATAGTGAGCTTATTGAATTTGTTGAAGATAGACCTGCTCATGATTACAGATACGCACTCAATATTAATAAGATAAAAAATGAAACTGGATGGGCACCTAAAATTAATTTTAATGATGGAATTAAGGCAACAATAAATTGGTATTTAGATAATCAAGACTGGTTATTTTTTGAAACTCAAAGTCGGTATGATGGTAGCAGATTGGGTAATATAAAAGAATGAAGATCTTACTTATTGGTGGTTCAGGCCAGTTAGGAATAGAATTCTTAGCATTAATAAAAAATTATAAAATTGATTGTTTGCATCCTAATTCCAAAGATCTAGATATTACAAACACTGACAGTTTGATAAATTTTTTTGATAATAATTCCTTTGATATAATCTTAAATTTCTCTGCTTACACTAATGTTGATAGAGCAGAACAAGAATATGAGCATGCATTAGCGATAAATCATCTAGCTTTAAGAAATTTAGTGAATATTTCTAATAAGCATAGAAAACCTATTATTCACATTTCAACAGATTATGTTTTTGGTAAATTTGGTAATGCGCCATATGATATAAATAGTGAAGTTGGTGCTCTAAATAAATATGGTCATACAAAGTTACTTGGTGAAAAAGAAATTATTTCGAATTCTAATAAAGCAATTATTATAAGAACCGCATCACTTTATGGGCAGCATAAAAAAAATTTTTTTAAAACTTTTTTAGATATTTTAATATCAAAAAAAATAATTAATGTTGTTTCTGATCAGAAAATTTCTATTACTTGGTCTTATGATCTATCATTAGCTATTATTGAATTATTATTAATAATTTCTAAGTCTGATAACTGGATAAAGAAAAGTTCCATCGATATTATTCATATGGTAAACAAAGGTCATACAAGTTGGTTTGAGGTGGCTAATATAATTTCGTCATTTCTTAATAAAAATAATCAAGTTGAAAATCCTTTCACAGTAAATCCTATTCTTTACAGTGATTGGGGAAGTAAAGTAAAAAGACCTTTAGACTCGAGATTAAGTTTTTATGGAGAAATTCCAAACTTATGTGAATTAAAAATGCCAAATTGGAAAACTTCACTTATGGTGGTCTTAGAGAATTATCTTAAGGATATAGATTATGAAAGATATAAGACATAAAGGTATAATTTTAGCTGGCGGGCAGGGAAGCAGACTTGATCCACTAACTAAAGTTATTTCAAAGCAATTATTACCAGTTTATGATATGCCAATGATCTTTTATCCTCTTTATACGTTAGTAAATTCAGGTATTAAGAATATTTTAATCATTACGAATCCAGAATATGTAGAAACTTATAAAAGACTTCTTGGTAATGGAGATAACCTAAAAGTAAATATAAGTTATGAAATACAACTTGAACCAAAAGGAATTGCCCAAGCATTTCAGATTGCGGAAAAATGGCTTAAAAAATCACCATCTGTTTTAATACTGGGCGATAATCTTTTTTTAGCGGGGGATATATCTGAAAAACTTAAAAATGCCTTTTTGAATAGGAAGGGTGCAACAATATTTGGTTATAAAGTAAATGACCCATCTCGATATGGTGTTGTTGATTTTAATGAAAAAAATGAGGTAATAAGTATTGAAGAAAAACCAAAAGAACCGAAAAGTAGTTGGGCTGTAACTGGACTGTATGTTTATGATAACAAAGTAATAGAATATTCAAAAAATTTAAAGCCATCAAACAGAGGCGAATTAGAAATTACTGACATTAATAATATATATTTAAAAAATTCTGACTTATTTGTTGAGTTTATAGACAGTAAAAGTTTCTGGTTAGATGCAGGTACTAAAGAGTCTTTGTTTGAGGCTTCTTCAGTTGTAAAAGATTTAAAAAGTAAAAAAGTTAAATTATTTTAAAATTATTCTCTTAAAGCGGTTTTAGCTAATTTTGTTATTGGATTAAAAAGATAACTTAAAATAGTTCTTTTATCACCAATAATGCTTACTGTTGCCGCCATTCCGCTTAATATTTCAATATTCTTTAATCTTTTAATTTCATTTTTATCAACCTCAACAATTGCAACATAATATGCAATTCCATCTTCACCGGGAATACTTGTACTGGCAGAAACAGTTTTTACAATACCGTCAAATTGACCATAAACAGCCATATCAAATGATGTAAAAGCAATTTTAGCCTTTAAATTAGGTCTTACAGATGCAATATCTTTCGTTTGTATAAGTACTTTTAGCCTGAGATCGGCATTTTCAGGAACTATTTCAACAAGATTTGCTCCAGTATTAACTACTTGACCAATATTTTTTGCTAAGACTTGACTAACAGTACCATTTACAGAGGACTTTATTTGAGAATAATCCAGTGCAATTTTAGCATTATTTAATCTCCTTTTAGCATCTATTAGTGTAAGTTTCTCATCGATTAATCTTACCTCTGATTCAGCACCTTGATTAAAAAGATCTTCTAAAATTTTAACTTTTTTCTCTCTTTCTTGGACCTCTGATAAAGAATTCTCATAAGTCTGCGAATGTTGTTCATTTGATATTAAAAACAATATTTCATCTTTTTTAACTTTATCACCCATACTTATATTTATTTTTTCAATTGGTCCTGTTAAAGGGCTTTGAATTTGATGTACTTGAGACTCTGGGGTTACCTCACCATTACCAACAACAACTTGATTTATATTTGAAAAACCTGCCCAAAGTACAGTCAAAACTGTAAAAACCATTATTACCCAAGTTAAAATGAGAGATTTTTTTATATCCTTTGAATTTGAAATTTTAAAAAAATCTAAGATTTCACTTACAGTGATACTTTTAAAAAATATTTTTATCTTTTCAATCATAATAAATTTTCTACCTTTGCTCAGACTTGATAATATCATTTGTAGGTCCAAAGGCTGCTAACTTTCCGTTTAATATTACAGCTATTTTATCGGCTTTTGTTAAAATATTTAATTTGTGACTTGATATTATTAGCGTTGGCTTTTGTTCGAGATTATATAAATTTTCCATAACCTTATTTTCAGACTCAGAGTCCATTGAACTAGTGGGTTCATCAAGTATTAATATTCTTGGTTTTTTTATTATAGCTCTAGCAAGAGATATTGCTTGTCTTTGCCCACCTGATAAATTCGAGCCATTTTCCTTAAGAACATAATTATAACCACCTGGCAATGAGGCTATAAAACCATGTGATAAAGTTTTCTCCGCGGCATAAAAAACATCATCCTCTGTAGCATTATCAATTCCAGACGAAATATTTTCATATATTGTTCCAGAAAATAATTGGATATTTTGAGGGCAGTAGCCTATCTCATTTCTAAGCACTTCTGATGAAATATTATTTACATCAAATGAACCAACTTTAACCATTCCTAAGTCTGGAAGATGGTAGCCAATAATACTTTTTAACAATGTTGACTTACCTGACCCCAGATTACCAACAACACCAATTACTTCACCACTTTTTATTGACATAGTAATGTCTTTTAAAATTTGATTATCTGTAAAAGAAAAATTTAAGTTATTTAGCTCAATATCACCTGATTTTAATGACATTGATTTATTCTTAACAAATTTTTCATCTCTGGAGTCAGATGACATTAATTTATCAACACTTTTATACGCCTGAAAAGCAAAGTTTGCTCTGGTTAATAATTGAGCAGCCTGAACTAGAGGTGATAAAGTTCTTCCTGATAAAATTACACAAGCAATAAGTGCTCCTGATGATATTTCAAGATTAGAAATTAGAACTACACCATAAACAATAATTCCAACTTGGCTAATTTGAAGTCCAGTTTGACCAAATGTTACAGATATATTTGAGGCAATTTTTGCTGAAATTGATGAATTATTTTGATCATTAACAGAGTCTAACCATCTTCCTTTTAGAGCTTTACCTCCAGCAACAGTTCTTACACTCTCAAGATTATTTGTTAATTCAGACAGAACTTTTGCCTTTCCTTGTTTGAATGACAAATCTTTTTGGCTAAATCTTTTTATAAAAGGTTGAACAAGAGCAGATACCCCAAGAACCAATGGAACTATTAAGAGTGGAACAACACCTAAAGGCCCTGCAATACTGAATATAACTCCTATAAAAAGAAACATAAATGGCAAGTCAATCAACGCCATAAGACTAGCTGAGGTGAAAAAATCTCTTACTGAGTCAAACTCCCTAATTGTACTTGAAATTTGACTTGGTGATTGAATAATCTTTTCATCGTGGCTGAGTAATTTATCGATTAATTTTTCACTAACATTTTTATCTAATTCTTTGTTTGCTATATCTGAAAAATAAGATCTAAGCATTTTAAGAATAAAATCAAAAATTATTACTACAGCCATTCCAATTGTGAGGGCAATAAGAGAGTTCATTGCATAATTTGGAAGAACTCTGTCATATACAGTCATTATATAAAACGCACTTACAAAACCAAAAATATTGATAAAAATAGAAGCTAATATTACCTGTGTATATATTCCTTTATTCTGAATAATTACTCCCCAAAACCAGTGTTTACTAAGATCTTCTTTTATTTTTTTATTATTTTTTTCCATCACAGAACCAATTTAAAGTGATTAATCAAAGATTGATTATGGTGAAGTAGTTCATAAAATTTAGTGATCATTGTAAATTCTGTTTCAAGTAAAATTTGAAGCTGGGCAAGCTCATTTTCTGAAGCGTCAATTAGAGAGGTTGGGGAGAAACCAGTAAGTAGGATCCTATCACCAATAATTTTTCTTTGTGTCTTTGTATCATTGTATGCTTCTTTTAACTTATCGATGGCTTTGTTAGAGCTTTCAATAATAGCAATAATTTCATTTTCGGTTATTTTGTCGCTCTTTTTTTCTATATCAATATCAATTTTAGCAGCATATGCTTTAGCTTCTGACGCCTTTATTTTTGCTCTTCCTCTTCCAAAATCAAAAATTGGTAAGTTAAAGTATAGACCACCTCTTATATCGGATTCGTCACCTGATTCATCTATATCGTATTCAGTATATCTAGCTTTCAAACCTAATTGAGGTCTATAGTCACTTTTAGTAATATTTACGTTTTCCAAACTTGATAAATATAAATTCTCTTTAATTGATAAGTTAAAAGAGTCCCTAAGTTCAATGCTTTCATCGACAATAATTACTACTCGAGGAAATCCAGAAAATAAAAAGGGCTTATTAAAAATATTTTCAAAGTTTGTTTTACTTGTTTGGGCTCTTGCTTCAAGAGTATAAATGTTTGATTGAAATTTATTAAGTCTAGCAAGAAAAAGTGCATATTGAGCAGGGTCAATTGCTCCTGATTTGACCCTTTTTTCCATTTTTTCTTTTAGAGGCAATAATTCATCTATGAGATCATTAGCATATTTATAAATATAATCATAAATAACTGCAGAAACAAAAATACTATTTGCCTCAAGTATTAATTTAGAGGTAGTAGAGTTCTTTTCAATAATTGAATTAGATGCCTCATGTCTAGCAAATCTAATTTGACTATTTACTTTTCCACCGGAGTAAATTGCTTGATTGATTTCTGCAACAGCATCAAAACTGTCATCTTGACGTTTTCTAATAGAACTAAAATCATCAATTTTTCTGTCAAGCACCTCATCATTGATAATTCTACCCGAAATGGTTGGGAATCTCTCTCTATTTGCGCTTGTAAGTAGTAATTTTTTTTCATTTTGAATAGCAGATGCAAATTTAAACTCAGGTTGATTAAAGATATGATCTTTAATAAATTCAACATAATCATCTTCGTTAAAAAAATTATCATCCTGAGCTATTGATGCAAATGACAAAGTCTGAATATTTAAATAATCAGTATTCTCAGAATTTTCTGCTGTTAATTGATTTGTACAAAGAAAAATTAGAACAGAATAAATTGTTAATTTTTTTAAAGAAGTTCTCATAAATTATATCCAGATCGCAAGGCTAAATTTTTTAAAGTTACTTTTTACTTTTACCTTTAGATTTAGGCTTATCGTTTGAGTCAGCTTTCTCTGCGCCATTATTTGCATCTGTTTTTACTAATTGGCCAGAAATATCTGTGGCCGCAGTAGATATTTGTGAAATTACATTAGCAACTAAACTACCTGGTATTTCCAACGTGCCAGACTCTATCCATTCGCCTTTTCCATTTGTTTTAGCAACTTCTATACGAAGAATTCCATTAGCAAAAGATGCGGAATTAACTTTTTCTATTAACATTTTTCTCTCCCATAATGAATGTTATGATTAATATGGTAATATAATCTTTTATTACAACCTTTTAATTGAATTAAAAATCAAGAATAGCAGATTCGTCTTATTTACAGGCTAATTATTTAATTTAAATGGTGGGCGTGGTTGGGATTGAACCAACGACCCCTACGATGTCACCGTAGTGCTCTGCCGCTGAGCTACACGCCCTCATGTTAATCTATATAATTATCTTTATTCAAATTACTAATCAATTGAGAAAGTTCATTTTCATAATTTTTCCATTTTTCAATTGAAGAAGAATTAATTTTATTTCGAACTTGATGATTACTTGCTGTTCTAACTATAGAGGAGTTTAAATCAAATCTTTCAAGATTTTTAATATAATTTATTTCTAAATAATCAAATAATTTTTTTGTAGAGTCTTTTGGATTTTTAACAAATTCTTCATAGTTGAAATTATAAATTTCATTAGGAAAAATATTAAACCAATATTTCATAATCTCAACATGAAGGTTATAATAATTTGATAAATCTATTAAGTCATGGCTATATTTATGCTCTCCAAATAGTTTTAGTGAAAAAATTGACAAGCAATTATCTATACTTCCTCTTGACGTATAGATTATTTTTGATTGTGGGAATACTGATTTAATAAAACCAAGATATAAAAAATTATATGGCATCTTATCTGTAAATATTTTTTTAACATTTGGAGAAATTTCTTTAACGCTTTCAATATAAAGACCTTGAAAAAAATTTAAGTCATTAGAATCAAATTCTTCTATTGTTTCAGGCCAAAACTTATTATTTTTTTTTGTTCTTGTAGCTATATCATTTATGCTAGTCAATTCTCCCATTGCATCAATGCTCGGATGATTTGAAATAACATTTTCTAGCATTGTGGATCCTGATCTTGGCATTCCTAAAATAAAGATTGGGGAAAAATCTGTATCTGAGCTAGCATTAACTTTTGTAGGATATTTTGATAGCATTTTTTTGATTTCACTATTTACTTTTTGAAAATCATATTTTCCATTAATAGTTTTAATAAGTAAGTTACCTTCTTCGAAAAATTTGAAAGCTTTTTTATAATTTTTTTGATTTTCAAAAAAATTACCTAATCCAAAAGCAATTTCTATTTTATCATCTTTTGTAGTTTTGTGGTCTGAATACTTGCTAATCATATTTTCTATAATTGGGTCATCTTTTTTTAAAAGGTTGGTATAACTCATATGCCTAAATGCTTTTGTGTGATTTGGGTTAAGCTCTAAAGCGTATTTGTAATTTTTAAATGCTTTTTGTTTTTCGCCAATTTCGCCATATATAATACCAAGATTATTATAAATTTCTGGAAAATTAGGATCAATTTTTCTTGCATTCTCATAATATTTTAATGCTTTTTTAGAATTTCTTTTTTGTTGATACAAAGAACCTATATTAATATTCAGCATTAAATTTTTAGGGTTAATTTTAAATGCTTTTTTGTAAGCATCATATGATTCTTTTATTTTATTTGTTTTTTGTAGTGCCAAACCAAGATTAGAGAATCCATCAAAAAATTTGGGTTCTAATTCTATTACTTTTTTGAAGATCGGTATACTTTCAAAAAACATTCCTCTTGTACATAAACCAACTCCATAAGAATTTAAAATTATTGGATTATTTGGATCTAATTCATAACATTTTTTAAACAAAGAAAAAGATTCATCTTGTTTGTCTAAAATTTTACATATTTGAGCTTTTGCATAATAAGATTTAATAATAGTATCCTCGCTAGACAAATTAATTGCTTTGTCAATAAGCTCTAAAGAGCGTTGATATTTTTTAGTTAATTTAAAATATTTAGATGCAGTAAAATAATATTGCGCAATTGGATAATCGGTTTTTATTAGCTCATTAATATAAGGCTCTGCCTCCTTAATATTATTTTTTGTGATAAGTAGAATTGCTAAATTATGATTAGCATCTGGATGATTAGGAATATTTTTCAAAATTCTTTTATAAATAACTTCAGCTTCATTATATTTTTTATTTTCTTGAAGTTTATTAGCTTTTTTAATTTCGTTTAAAATATTTTCCATTTAATTAACTTTACAATATTCTTTCCATTTCTCTCTTAAAATTACCTTAAGTTCATTAGAAAATTTCTCTCCATCTAAGATTGGAGAACTTAAAAAACTATTTCTTATATTTTCTTTTTCAATAATTTTTTTATTATTGCCAAAAAAAACTGCTTTTTCTATATATTCATCTTTTGTATTACTAATAAAACTTTCTAAATTTGAATTAATTAAAATATTTTCTGTATTTCTTGATAGAAAGTCGTTTCCTTTTAAAGTTATTACAGGCACTCCCATATAAAGCGAGTGACAAGTAACAGTCCCTCCTGGGTAAGGAAAGGGGTCAAGTGAGATGTCTATTTTATTGAAATCCTTTATATAGTCACTAAAAGATGATCCATATAAAAATGTTATTCTATCATTTAAAATATTATTACTATTAAAAATATCTAAAATATCTCTCCTAATACCTTCATCTTCATAATCATGGAATTTAAATATAATCTTACTTTTTTTCGTTTTATTTAATATTTCAGACCATATATTAAGAACATTTTCATTTAATTTTTTAACATTGTTATAACATCCATAAATTGTGTAATTCTCTTGATGTTTTTCAATTTTAATATTTCTTTTAAATGGTTTGTTATAACAATAATAACTATCTGGCATTCTTAGAGGTTTTTCAGTATACCATTTTTCTTCTTCTTGAGGTAAAGCAATTTTATCACATAGTATAAAATCAATATTACTATTTCCAGTAGTACCAGAATAACCAAGCCAGGATATTTGAATTGGTGATAATTTTTTCTTAATAATTTTTATTGAATTTCTTGCTGTGTAACCAGATAAATCAAATAATATATCTATTCTATCTTTTTCAATTTGCTTGACTATGTTCTCTTCACTTAATGCAAATATATCCCTCCAATATGAAAACCTTTTTTTTAATTCTTTGGTATAATTATCATTTACGTGATAATTACTATAAGCATAACTTTCAAAGTCTTTATCATTAAAAAAAGTAAGAGGGCTTATAACGAAGTGACTCACTGGGTGATTGAAAAAATCGCCAGATATAAATCCAACTTTTAATTTTTTTAAAGGGTTTTTATCATTTTTATGGCCAACTTTTTTTTCTACTTTAATTAACTTCGAAAATTCAACTGTTTTTATAAATTTTTCTTCAATAGTTTTTTCAAGACAATAATTATGATTTAAAATATAATTTGAAATACTATTTTCTATTTTAGGAGAATTTTTTATTGACTTCTCAAAATGAAAGGATGCTCTCTCTGACTGTCTTAATTTAGAATAGATTTCTGCTAAACCATTATGTGCTGAAGAAAAATTTTTATCTAAAGAAAGTGCTTTCTTGTAGTACTCTTTTGCTTTCTTAAATTGATATATTTTTGAACATATATGTCCATAAGATGTAAATAGATCTTTAGCATTATAATTATTTAAAAGATTTTTATTCTCAATTTCTTTCAGGACTTTGTAAGCATTCTGATAATCACCTTTCTCAAAATATGTTAAAGATAAATTATTATAAATTTCAGCAAAATTAGGAGATAATTCTTTTGCTTTTTTTAGAGAAATTATCGATTCTGCATGTTTGCCAAGGTGTCTTTGGGTATTTCCTAAATTATTAAAAAAAACAGCTGTTTCGGGTTTAATTTTAATAGCCTTTAAAAAATTAATTTCTGCATCTTGATGATTATTTAATTTTGCAAAAGATGTTCCAAGTGTATCTAGAGCAGCTGCGCTTTCTTGATTAATTTCAACTGCTAATTTAGCGTGCTTTAATGATTCATCCGAACGATTTTTCTTTCTCAGTATGTCTGCATAAATTCTATGAGCTTCACCATAATTTGGATTTATATCTAAAGATTTCAAAATTGACTTCTCAGATTCCACTAAATTATTATTTAAATTATAAAATATTCCAGAGAATAACCATGATGTAGAACCGTTCTTATACTTATTTAGCATGCCTTGAACATAATATTTTAATTTTTCGAGATCATTTTGCTCAATAGCCTCTACTGCTAAATTAATAGTTTCAAGGCTTGGTTCTCTAAATTCTTCTTTTTTTTCCATTTTTTTATAATTAATTTTCTCTTACAGGAAAATGAAACCATCCTGTAATAACATACTTATCTTCTTTAACTAGCTGCCCTCTGTGCGCATGGGTCCACTCAGCTGGCCAAATTAAAGTTTTTCCTTTTTCTGGCTTAATACTCATATCAAAATGTAAAAAGTCTGTATGCCCACTATCGAGATCATTCAAATAAGTCATCCATGCTAGAGCTCTGTGAGATGTTGAAATTGAGTCTCTTTCACAATGCCATTTTTTAAAATGTCCGTTTTTGTTATATTTTTGAATATTGAAAGGTCCAATAAGCATATCATCCCATTTCGTTTTTATAAATTCCCATTGGTTCAAATAATCCCAATAACATTTGTTAAGCTCAGTAAAGTAATTTTGAAATATTAACATTTCCTTTGATTGAATATCTTTTGGTTTAAAAGAAATATCAACTGAGTCTTTGGTTTCAGTATTTATTTCACCATATCCTGATGCACCGTATTCATGCTTTTCAGGATTATCTTCAAAATAAGAAACTAATTTATCCATGAGTAAATTTTGTTCAATATTCCAACATCCAATAAAATGATTTTTTTGTTCGGTTTTTATATTAATTTTTTTCATAAATTAATTTTTAAATAATTTTAAAATTCCCTAATTCTTTTTTATTTGTAAATTTAATTGCTCCAACATGCTTTTGAGAAAAATCTACTCCTTGTTCAAGTTTTCCAAGTCTTAAATAGCATATGGATAAATTTTGCCTTGCATCATCATTTTTAGGATCTAATTCTAATGACTTACTAATATTTTTTTCTGCATCGGTTAATTTTCCTATCAATATACTAATCGCTCCGAGGCCGCTATAACCAGATGGATCATAAGAATTTAAATTTATCATTTTTTTATATACCTTATAGGAATTTTCTAAATCATTAATATCTTTGTAAGCCTTTGCTAGATTTTTGTGAGAGTCATAATCATCTGATTTTAATTTTATTGACATTAAGTAGTCTTCTATTGCTTTTTCTGTATTTCCCAAAGCTATATTTGCATTACCTTTGTTATAATAAATGAGATGGTTTTCTGGAAAATATCTAGCAGATAGAGAAAATAGTCCCACAGCCTTCTCGTGCATGGAATTATCCATATATTGACCCGCAAGCATAAAAACTAAATTTAAGTCATTTTTATTTATTGAATATGATTTCTCTAATAAATTAATTATTTCAGAAAAATTTTTATCACATTCCTGCTTTTTATTCTCTATATTGATTAAAATTGCAGCAAGAAATTTTAAGCCCAATGCATTTTTTTTATATTTTTTATTAAAATTTTTTGCTTTATCTAAAAGTTTATTTCTCTCATTATTGTTGAAACTTTCAATTTTATTATAGGAATTAATAATTTCATTAAGTAATTTTTGGTGAATAATCTTTTCTTCAGAGATTGAAATTATTTTTGAATCAAAATTTTTAGAATTTATCTCTATAAAATTTTTACTTTCCTCAATTTTATTTTGAGTTAAAAGAATATCTATTACTGCAGAAAAATACTTCTCAGATTTATTATTAAGTTCAAAAGCCTTTTTTAAGAAATTTTCTGAATTTTTAAAATCTTTTTTAGTAAATCTTATTATACCAATATTATATATTGAAATGAAATTTTCATTATCAATTTCAAGAATTTTATTATAGATTTCTTCAGCAATATCGAAATTACCCTTTTTATATTGATCCAGTGCATCTTTTGTTAAATCTTTAATATTTTTTTTCACTTTTTAAACCTTTTTAATTCAAATAAAATAAGGTAATTAATGATAAAATAATTTATTTATTTATTCTAGATAGGTATTTAAAATTAGTAATATTTTATAATAATTATGTAACTCATTTTTAGGAACTTTCATGCCATATTTCAAACCATTTCCAAGATTTGTTTTTGGTGGAGCTTCTAAATTTAGATCTTTACTTAATCAGATGAGCTCTACAATAGATATTAATCAAGAAAATTCTCCAGTTTTTGCAGCAGATAATATGATTTTGATTGGAAAAACTGCAGGTTTTTTAAGAGATGATAATTTTGTAAAAGTCGCTAATAAATACTTTTTAGGTGACGAACTTCATTCATCAATTATATGGAGAATTCAAATTTTAGCTTGGGCAATTGACTCATGTAAAAGTCTAGAAGGTGATTTTGTAGAATTTGGGTGTTATGATGGAATAGTTGCAAGTTTTCTAATAGATTATAATGAGATTTCTAATTTAAATAAGAATTTCTATCTTTATGATATTTTTGATAATCCACCAACCGCTAAAGCCGAGAAACATTCTCCAGAATTATATTCTGAAGTTAAAAAAAGAATGTCCAAGCACCCATTTGTGAAAGTTATACCAGGATTATTACCCGGTTCATTTAAAGATAATGCGTCGAAGAAATTTGCTTTTGTGCATATTGACCTTAATTCGGCTGAAACAGAGACTGATATTTTAAAATTATGTTTCGACAGAATTGTTCCTGGTGGTATTTTAATTTTAGATGATTTTGGATTTATGGGTTATGAGGACCAATATTTTAAAGAAAAGGAATTTTTTAAAGATATTGGCTATTCAGTTGTTGAGCTTCCGACAGGACAAGGGATGGTTATTAAAAGATAAAATAATTCATTTTTTATTTTAAAAAATTATCAATAGCCTCCCACATTACTTTTCTATGATGACTTTTTTCCATAAAAATTTCGTGTTCAGTTTCATGGAAATTAATTATTTGGCTATTTTTTAATCTTTTCTTCATATTATTGATTTTTTTTGGGTCAACTACCTTATCATTAATATTATTAATAATTAAAATATTTAGATTAATTTCTTCAGCCCAACCATCTTTTCGAATTAACTTAAGTCTCTTATTAACGGCTTTGGCAAAAGCATTTGTAACACCCCAGAGTCTGATGTCAGGATGTTTTCTTACTAAATGAATTATCCTTTTATATCTCTCAGGGTCAGATGTAAGATCATTTTCAATGAAAGGTGTTTCTTTGCCCATATTAGGTTTTGATCCTAATAAATAGTCAGTATCTTTTTTAAAAACATTCATTAGAGAGGAAGCAGCCTTTAAAAAATTTTCATTTTTAAATCCAAGCATTGGAGCAGACAAAATTCCTTTTGAAAATTTTTCTGGATGATTATGAAATGCTGAGAGCATCAAGCAACCTCCCATAGAATGACCAATTCCAATTATTGGTTTAGGAAAAAAGGGTTCAATTATCTCTTCTAAAATATATTTTAGATCTTTATCGTGTCTTTTATAATCTTTAATATAGGATTTATGAATATCACTAATTTGATGGTCTGACATTCCCTGACCACGCCAGTCAAAAGCAATTACACAGTATTTTCTATCTAAGAATTCTTGAATGGTTTCATAATATTTTTCTATAAACTCATTATGACCTTGCTGGAGAATTACTGTTCCTTCAATTTTTTTTTCCTTATTAAACCAATGACATACCCTTACTTTAATTCCATCATCCATTGTTACAAAATAAGAATTAATACCCTGTGGAGCCTTATAATAATCAAGTTCTAAATATGGCGCTTTTAAAAACTTAGATACGTCCATAGTCATCCTCAAGTCTAATAATATCATCCTCATTGAGATTCTCACCTAGCTGGATCTCAATGAATATAAGATCTTTCTTTCCTATATTTTCAATTCTATGAATTGTTTTTTTTGGTATATAAATATGCTCTTTTTCTTTTAAATAGAATTCCCGATCTTCAATAGTTATTTTACCTTCTCCTTTTATAATTTGCCAAAACTCTGAACGACTTTTATGTTTTTGAAGCGATAATTTTGAATTTTGAAAAACTATAATTTCTTTTATTTGATAACCAGGATTTTTAGCAATTATATGGTAATTTCCCCAGGGTCTTTTTTCGATATTTCCGAGATAATTTTTAGTTAGTTTACTGCTGCTTTCAATTTTTTCTTTACCGCCAACTCCAAATATAAGGTCAATATTAAGTTTTTTACAAATTTCAGCTTCTCTGATACTTTCGATATTATTTTTGTCTCCACCATTACAATAGCAAATATTTTTTTTTTGATTTTTATCAGCAAATTTTTGAATTGCTAAGCTACTACTTTTTTCATTAGATTTTTGTATAATAACCTCAGAGATACTCTCAAATTCCTCTAAAATTTCTTTTCTTTGCTCTTGGCTCATAAAAGGTTTCCCTTTTTTTTTAATCAACCACTCATCATTATTTAAAAGAACTATTACTCTCTCTGACAGTTTTTTTGCATCTTGAAACATTCTCAAATGTCCAACATGTACAGGGTCAAATCCCCCACTTACAAGAGCATAATCATATTTTTTTTTCATTTGATTCCTATTAAGATTTAATACTAATAAACTATAATTAAAATGCCTAACAAATATTGACATAATCTAAATATCAATCTAGCTTCCAATCAAAAAATTGGAAAAGATTATGAAAGTAAGAAATTCATTAAAATCTCTTAAAGGACGACATAGAGATAATCGTGTGGCCAAGCGAAAAGGGCGCATGTACATTATCAACAAAACCAATCCTCGATTTAAAGCTCGCCAGGGTTAATTGCCTTTTATTTAACTGTTGTAACTCTTATTAAATTTGTGGTTCCTTCAACCTTAAGAGGAAGTCCTGCTGTAATTACAACTTTATCACCTGGATAAGCTAAACCACTTTTTTTTACAGTTATTTTTGTTGAATTTATCATTTTTTCTAAGTTTTCCTCGTCTTTTTGAAGTAAGCAGAGAACTCCCCATACAAGAGATAATTTTCTGGCTGTATTTATTACAGGAGTAATAGTAAGAATAGTTTGGCTAGGCCTTACTCTTGATACTTTTATACCTGTTGATCCAGATTCTGTATAACAAACAATAATAGGAGATGATAACTCATCAGCTAAAGTTTTAGCTGCCGTAGCTATAGCATCAGGAGTAGTATTAGGTGTCTGTTCTATCTGATTGGCTATAATATTATTATAGTTTTTTTCATTCTCAGTACTAAAGGCAATTTTATGCATCATTTTTACTGCTTCCACAGGATAATTTCCTGATGCTGATTCTGCTGAGAGCATAATTGTATCGGCTCCCTCAAAAACTGCGTTAGCAACATCTGAGACTTCAGCCCTTGTAGGAGTTAATGATGATGTCATTGACTCAAGCATCTGTGTTGAAACTACAACTGGCTTTCCTTTTACTCGTGAGGTTTGTATAATTGTTTTTTGCCAGCCAGGCACTGTTTCAATTGGAAGTTCTACACCTAAATCCCCTCTTGCAATCATAATACCATCAGCTATTTCACATATTTCGTTTATATATTTTAAAGCTGAAGGTTTTTCAATTTTTGCCATAATTGAAATTTTATTATTACAGAATTTTTTTAATTCTTTAATATCGGATGATCTTTGAACAAATGATAAAGCAATCCAATTAACATCAAAATTTATTGCAATCTTAACATATTTTTTATCTGAAGATGAAAGAGCAGATGTTTTTAAATTAGAATCAGGCAGGTTTATTCCTTTATTTGATTTTATAATTCCTCCCTGAAGAATTTTTGTTCTAATAATATTATTTTGTACACTTGTAACTTTTAGGTGGATGTTTCCATCGTCAATTAATATTAAATGCCCTTTTTTAACGGATTTAAAAACTTTTCTATCTGATAAATGTACCCTTTTACTATTACCAATTTCTTTTAAGTTATCTATAAAAAAGCTATTACCACTCTTTAAAATGTTATCAATCTCAGAGACTTCTCCTATTCTAATTTTTGGGCCTTGCAAATCAACAAGTATTCCAATAGGTTTTTTAATGATTTCTTCAGCTTTTCTTATTTTTTTTATATATTCTTCAAGATCTTTTTCTTCTAGATGAGAACAATTCAGCCGAAAAGCATTAGCCCCAGCTTTTGTAAGTTCAATAATTTTTTTTATTGTCTTGGATGAGGGGCCTAACGTTGCAAGAATTTTTGTTTTTCTTTGTGTAATTTCTCTATTATTCATTACTATCTTTTAACAGATTCACAAAAATTTTGTTAAAATCTTTTATTTATAAAATTACCAAATGATAAAATAACAAAAACATATACAAGAAATTTAAAAAATAAGTGAAATTTTGAAAAATATATTGATTATTATAAAATTTTGTAATAAATATTTTTTAGTATTAAGTGGTATTTGATATTCAGCTTGTGCACCTTGGATTTTCCTAAAGCACTAAAGAGAGAGAAAAAAAATTACTAAATTAAAATTAAATCCAAAAAATATTGAAATAGAAAGTTATGAAAATAATGAAAGTAACTTTTTGATTATTTGTGATCATGCTACAAATAATATCCCATCTAATTTTCAAAACCTTGGATTAGATAATGATCTATTGGATACACATATTGCTTATGATATTGGAGCAAAAGAGGTTTCAATTCATTTATCAAGAATTCTCAATTGCCCATTAGTAATGTCAGACTTTTCAAGATTATTAATTGATCCAAATAGAGGGATTGATGATCCAACTCTTGTAATGAAGATATCTGACGATAAAATAATTGAAGGTAATAAAAATATTGATAATTTTAGAGAGAGTATTGAAAAAAATAAAAGAATAGAGGATTTTTATAATACCTATCATGATAAAGTTTCAGAACTTATTAGACAAAAAACTGATAAAGAACAATTTCCTGCAATTATTTCCATTCATAGCTTTACACCTTTTTGGAAAAATATAAAAAGAAATATTGATATTGGAATTCTTTGGGATAATGATAAACGTCTTCCAAATATTTTTTTTAATTATTTTGAAAAAAATCATCCTGAACTAGTTATTGGTAACAATCAACCATATACGGGAAGATTGAAAAATGACTCAATTTATAAGCACGCAACTGTGAATGGATTATCAAATATTTTAATAGAAATTAGACAAGATTTAATTACAAAAAAAAGTGGTCAAAAACACTTTGCAGAATTGCTATCAAGGCCTTTACTTCAAAATATAAATAATCCTGTCTTATTCAGTAAAAAAATATATCCATCTTTAGCAAAATAGATTAAAGGGGAGGGTTTAATTGAGAATTGACAAAAAAACTAAAATTGAAGCTGCTGCTTTTAGAAAATTAGTTGAACACCTACAAGACAGGACAGATGTTCAAAATATCGATATCATGGATCTAGCAGGTTTTTGCAGAAATTGTTTATCTCGGTGGTATCAGGAGTCCTCAATCGAGCTCGGTGAGGATATTTCAAAGAATGAAGCAAGAGAAATTATCTATGGTATGCCTCACGATGAGTGGAAAAAAAAATACCAAAAATAAATTTTTTTTGATTTATCCTTAATTAAAAAAAAAAGACTAGAAAACTAAGTTTTTTTAACGTAATTAATATTATCTAATTTTTTAAAAAGATAATACAGATGAAAATATATGTTGTTAAAGAAACTGCTAATGACGAAAAGCGTGTAGCTTTAGTACCTGCTGTTGCTAAGAAATTTGTTAAAGATGGTTTTGATGTTTTTTTAGAAAAGGATGCTGGCTATTTAAGTAAGTTCACTAATGAGGATTTTTCCTCGGAAGGAGTTACCGTTGATAGTCAACAAGATGCTGTTTCTGACGCTGATATAATTTTTTGTGTAAGAATGCCTGATGAAGACTTTATTAATAAAATAAAATCAGGTGCTTGTTTAGTGGGTCTTTTAAATCCTTATGACAATAAAGATAAATTAGAGCTTTTATCCAAAAAAGGCATAAATGCCTTTTCCATGGAGTTAATTCCAAGATCCCCTAGGGCTCAATCAATGGACGTTTTATCCTCGCAATCCAATTTAGCTGGATA
>CEVE01023783.1_pt1 | contig 29431 bp, 22 predicted proteins | sample 356431 | NCBI WGS metagenome assembly CEVE01 (sample SAMEA2622764, study PRJEB7988) | marine metagenome | isolation source: saline water (ENVO:00002010), including
ACAGATGGAGGATGTAGTTCCTGCTCATGGTGTCGACCTAGTTTGGCAGGATACTGGCTATACTGGAGCCGGAGTGACCATGGCAATTATTGATACTGGAATTGACGGAAATCACACTGCTCTAGACGATTTAGATGACGATAACAGCACTGACGATCCTAAGGTAATTGCATTTTTTGATGCAATAAATAACCCGGGTGCCACCAATGGTAGCGAAATTTTCCCTTACGATGATAATGGACATGGAACTCATTGCGCTGGAATAACTGCAGGAACTGGAGCGCCTTCATACCAACATGTTGGAGTCGCACCACACGCAAATCTCGTTGGAGTGAAAGTTCTCAGTGGTAGCGGGAGTGGAAGCTATGCTCAAGTTATGGCAGGAATGGAATGGACCGTTGAAAAGCGCCATGAGTTCAACATTCGAGCAGCAAGTATGAGCCTTGGAGGGCCTGCAGTATCCGAATGGACGACCTCAGAACAAGAATCGGTTAATCGGATGGCAAACGAAATGATGAGAGCGGGTGTTGCGATCTTTATTGCAGCTGGAAATTCGGCATTTAGTGCTCAAATTGGGACCCCAGGAAGTGCTGAAGATGCGATTACAGTTGGCGCCTTGGACAAAGATACAGCGATCGCAATATACTCAAGTCAAGGACCTACTGAAGAAGGGCGCATCAAACCAAATATCGCTTTCGTAGGAAGTAGTGTCAACGCTCCGGATGCAAATACAGGCGATGGTTATGTTGCGTTATCTGGCACCAGTATGGCAACACCAGGTGCTGCCGGTGTCGCTGTTTTGATGTACCAGGCCAATCCTGATTTGAGTCCTTTTGATATTAGGAATATAATGCAAGAAACTTCCACTTACAGACAATGTCATTACATGTTGGCGAATGAGCCTTGTGCCGAGGACCTCATACCAAAGAATAGGCAGAATAACGTCTATGGTCATGGTCATGTTAATGCACAACCTTCGGTTGAGGAAGCCGCCAATTACGTCTACGAACTTAGCATGTCATTGAATGTGACTTTGGACAGTGAATACGGAGTAGATAACCGTGTTCATATAGGACAAGGCGAATCGATTGTGTTCAATCTAGAAGGTGGAGTACAAAGAGTCCAATGGCGAACTTGGGACATGAGAGATAATTGGATGGATTTATCTGAATTTACAATTGGTGACCAGCAGTTTCAGGTGACTCATGACCTATTGGTGGATAGGCTCCGATTCCTCCCCAACAATACTGTAGAAGGCGACCAAGTAATACTCGTACGGGCGATATCCGGGGACCAAGCATCAACTAATCTTGCTATAGGTATTCACATAATGGGTGAAGAAAAAATTGTACAATCGGATTCTGAAAATTCCATTATGGGGCTCGTAGTTGGAATTTTGGCCCTATTAGTTCTCGTGCTTCTTTCTGCATTAATTTTCGCAGGTATTCAACTTCGAGAAAGAGGATTCTTCGGAAAAGATGACGAATATTATAGAGACGAAGATATGGACGAAGAGATGTTATCTGAATCAGAATATAACCAATCCGAGTCTGGATAGTCTCAAGTCATCTGGTCCTAATGCTCAAACATGGGTGCTGGTTGGACCAATTATGGGGCAGACTAGGGGCATATATGTCTCGGTTGTTTTGATTATGCTAATGGCCCCATTAGTTTCCTCTTCGATTAGCGACGATTCTAGGCAAAGAGGCGGCCTAGATTTCAATGGAGATTGGGTCGACTCAGTTGAACCTGAAATTCATTTTGAATGGTGGCTCGACTGGAGTAGAGACAAGGATGGTAATTCTATTGATGACCGGCTTGAATGGTTGATTCTACAACCTAGCGAAATACAAAATCAATGGTGGAAGAGGGCTTCACCGGGAAGTGCAAGAGTATTCATTGACTACGATCACCACCCCACAGATGCAGATATTTCAGCGCTCCAAGAACTAAATGTTGAGGTAACTTTCAGATTTAGTTATCTGGATACTGTGGCAGCTTCCGCTCCTTTCGACTCAATCTTAGATCCTGAGGGAATCCTTTCTTTGCCTGGTGTAGTGATGATAGAAGACCTTGGACTCGCGGAACCAAACATGCATGAAGCGGTTCCAAACATGGGTGTCGATGCTGTTTGGCAAGACCTAGGATTAGATGGAACTGGGGCGGTGATTGCTGTACTCGATACTGGAGTGAGGGGAGATCATGAAGGACTCAATGATATGGATGATGACCCATTTACCTGTATCGACGACCCTCCTGACCCCTTAGACCCAAATCCAGAACCAATCCCCGCAGATTGTGATCCGAAAATCATCGCATTTTTCGATGCCGTATTTACTGATCAAGAACTGGACCCTTCAGAATCATACGACTCAGGAACTCATGGGACTCATGTTGCGGGTATTGCGGCAGGTAGCGGTGGGGGACAAACAGACCCTGCAACTGGAGAGAAATATGTAGGGGCAGCACCCGGTGCATGGCTGATTAACATCTTAGCATGCTGTGATGGTGATATTGAAGACATAATGCAGGGCGCTCAATGGGCAATAGATAACAAAGAAAAATATGGCATCAATATCTTGACTTCCTCACTTGGAGAGCAACAATTTGAGATTCATGTTGACAATGACGGTAGTTCTGCTTGGAGCCGCCAAATGGATGCAGTCGTTGAGGCTGGAATAATCACGACTCTTTCTGCCGGAAACGAATTTGGAGGGGCGACGTTTGCTGGCTGTAATACAATTGACAGCCCCGGTGATGCTGCTTTACCCGTAACCGTAGCCAGTTTGGACAAGGATCTAGGGCTAGCAATTTACAGTAGTAGGGGGTATACTTCTGACATGCGAGTAAAACCAGATGTAGCCACCATCGGGTCGAGTATTATGGCGCCTGATGCAGCAACAAATGATGGATATACTAGTAAATCAGGAACCAGCATGGCAACCCCATTAATGGCAGGAATTGCGGCTTTAATGGTGCAAGCAAATCCAGATATTACTCCCTCTGAATTCAAAGATATCATTGCAGCCTACTCAATTGAAAGAGAAATTGTACTCTTAGACGACCCTGGATTCAATGACTGTAGTGCGATAGAGACTCGGCCAGATAATGAGTTTGGATACGGTCAAGCCGATCCAGTTGTATTCGTTGAAGTAGCGGGAAGCATTGATCGTACACTCAATGTATCAATGAATATCGACACCCTGCAGGTAATTGAAAATCAAAGCAAAATTACAGGGATTGCAAGTGGATTGCCTTCGGAATCAGATGCCAGAGTTGAGGTTAGAGTTGGTGGTGCAGAATGGAAAGAAGCAAACGATGACTCAAAGGATGGAGACTGGACTAGTTGGAGTTTAGAACTCGAACCACACAATAATTCCGGCAATTCTACAATTTTTGCCAGATTATACCTTGATGATGATCACATCTCTCCTATTGATGCTAGAAGAGTTATTCTAATCGACGAAGCGGCAAACAATCAGGAAAATGGATTGAGTGATCAATCGTTATTGACTGTATTTTTTGGAGCATTGGTTTTCTTGGTTCCAGTTATTGGAGTTGCAATTTACTTCAATCGCAGTTCGATTTGGAGTGCAAATTCCGATGAGGATTAACGAAGCGATTGTTCTAGCCGCTGGGGCGAGTAAACGCCTAGGTAGCCACAAAGCATTGGTTGAAGTCAAAGGACAAACTCTTGTCGAGTTAGTATGCAGTAAATTGCAAAATGCTGGTCTTTCAGCAACAGTAGTTACTCGAAGTTCGCTCGAACAAAAAATCGAAAAATTACTTCCTAATACTAGTTTGATAGTTAATCCAAATCCAGATTTGGGTCGAACAGGAACAATTCAATGTGGAATTGAATCAATTGGCATCAAACCTCTGTTAATCGTCCCAGTCGACAGGCCGGGGTTTAGTCTAGATACTGTAAAGAAACTGTGTGAATGCAATGACACAACGATTCCGACCTTAAATGAAAAAGGAGGTCATCCCATTGCAATATCTACTCAGGATTGTGAGAATATATTGCGGGCTGAACCAGACACTCCATTACGTGAAATAATCAGCCCAGATAGGATAACTGTTGAAGACCCTCATCTACACCTAAACATAGACACAAAAGAAGATGTTAACGAACTAGTCAAGGTTGCAAAGCATTTGTGATTGAGGGATATTCACCCATCACCCAAAGGAATACTAAACCGACAATAATTGCCGGAAGAGTGGTATGAATTGTTGCCCAAATTGAGGCAACCTTGTGCCTAACCAATAGAGGGAACAGGGCATCTCCGTCCTGAGATATGGCATTTGCAACTAAAGCTGGAAATGAGATTACCCCCTCGATATATGCAGTAATTGCGATAATTTGAGGGCCACATCCAGGAATAAGGCCAACTGTCGCCGCAAGCAACACTGCCGCAGCGCCAGACCCGTGTTCGGACATGTCGGTTTCACTAATCCCAGACAATATCATACCGAACTCAAAAACTAGGTAAGCGATTAGGACCCAAAAAGTCACGAATGCTGTTTCAGATGCCGCATGAACTAGGGTTTCGTCTAGTGAATTGAGTTTGTCTCCAATGGTAGCCTCTGTATCATCAGCAAAGAAATTCTTGGAGGAAATATACAGTATGATAGACAAAGATGTTCCAATTAACCCCACCCAAGTTACGATTCCATCTCGAGTTGTTGGATCCCAGACTAACTCGGGTGAATATTCAGGGTCTTGCGCATACCAAATCAGAAGCAAGATTGCAAGACACAAACCGACAGCTGTTATCGCCCACCATACTCTGTACCCTTGATGCAATACACGATAGCCCCATCCCTCTGGAATCTCTCTTGGTAAATCTTCGATAAGTGAATCCTCGCCTTCCATCGCCTTTGCAGCTTCTTCACCTAATGGTTCGTCTGTTCCAAATTTAGGGCCGAATCGGCCTAGCGGGGCAGATGGTGTGACCTCTAACTTATCCACCCCATAACCCCACAAAACTCCTACAAGAAAGGAAGTTAAGTGGACAACAATAACAGGAGTAAGGAAAGAAGAGTCTTGGAAAACTGCACCAATTAGTACAAAGGCGGCATCACCGAGTGTTGCAATAAGAGTCGCGATTACGGTTCCATAGGTAACATACCCTCTCGCATACATAGGCATGACAATGATTGCTCCACCACAACCAGGAGTCAGCCCCATCATCGCACCAATTACTGGTTGAAACCTAGTATTTTCACGAATCCAGACTACAAATCGACCTGCTGTGACGTATTGTAACCAACTGAATAGAAGAACCATCGCAGCGACAAAAACAGTAACTGCAAGGAAAGCATCTCTCATTGAGATAACTAAGATTTCCAGCGCTTGGCCCGCGCTGATGTCGAGTGACATATGAATCGCTGAGGTGTTTATTCATATGAAAGTTAGTCGTGGCTAACTCTTCATTTTCTTTTGCTGAAATGCTATTTTCCTTGCGAGCAACACCAATACCTTGAGTCGCTTCCGGGCATCTATGACCAGCGCCACGCTAGCGTGGGTATTGGATCGATTAAATCACGGCGAAAGGGTTGCCCTTGCGTCTGTCGTTGAAGCCAGTGGAAGCGTTCCAGGCAAGCCAGGAGCTAGAATGGCGATCAGCAACTTAGGAAATAGACACGGTACCATCGGAGGGGCTGGGTTAGAGCTGAAGGTAGAGAAGCACCTAGGTCAAATGTTGACTAATGAATCCGGCACTAGTAGAGTCGAGACATACGTCTTACATCGGGATGCGAAGGGCCAAGAGGTGACGGCGCTTAACAGCCTCTGCGGCGGTCGCGTAACCGTCTCTCTGGAGGTCTTGGAACCCGTGCCACACATACTAATCGCTGGTGGTGGCCATTGCGGTCTAGCCATCGCTGCTGCGTGCGATAATCTCGGTTGGTCGCACAGTGTTTTCGATGTTAGAAATGAATACGCTGATGGAGAAGTATATCCAAATGCGGTAGAACATCATTCTAGCGATGTAAAGGAGTTTATTGACAGTCTTTCGGATAATGGTTTCATGCGATTTTCAGACGTTCTATTGTTAGGGCATGACTGGTCGGTTGACCAAGACTTGCTAATTGGCCTATTATTGAATCGTGGGGAAGCAAATAGACCACGCATTGGAGCAATTGGATCACGATCAAAATGGAAGGTTTTCAGGGAGGCGGCAATTTCTGCGGGTGTGTCAGAAAACGCGATTGATTCGGTTCGGTGTCCTATCGGCATTCAAATAGGCGCGGAAAGTCCTGAGGAGATTGCAATCGCAGTGTGCGCTGAAATTATGGCGATTGAGAAAGGTGTTAAGGAATAATTTGGAGTATTAGACACTTGAGTTCCATAGCATAGGGTTGAATAGCGCAGCCGGAATGTGAAACCAATGCGCAAGGTAGTCCTGAGATGGAATCTCTCGACTATTCAAGGCGCTAAGGAATTAGGACGCATCTTGCAAATTTGCCAAAGATTCGAAGTTCTGGCTCATTTGGGAGTTTCCCCAGTTGGAGTCGTTCAATTAGCAGAGATTGAATTACAGAATGGAAAAGATATACATGAACTAAATGATTTGGATAGTTTTCAGGTAGTTGAAATCCATGAGGAATCCGAGGATGGAATATTGGCTAGTATACTATGTTCACACAGTTTGGCAAAGTCCGCTATTGAATTATCCAACCTACACCTCCAACCTCCTTATTCTCTAGATGCAGTAAGGGGTATGGAAATGAGAGTAACCGGATTAACAGGAGCGATGCGAAGGTTTCTGGCTCTTCTCAGAGTAGTCTTGCCTCCAGACAAAGTAAGTGTCATTACAATGCGAGGAGAAATGGTCAACGGTTGGGACAAAGTTCTGACTACTAGGCAACAAGAAGTGCTATCGTTTGCCGTTGAAAGAGGGTATTACGAAGAAGGAGAATCTGTCACAATAAAGCAGCTAGCAGATGAGATGGGAATCTCTCGCTCAACTTTTGGTGGACACCTACAAGATGCAGAACGAGCAGTGATGCATAAGGCCGGTTCAGACTTGAATTGAGTCCGTAGGACTCAGACCGAAGCGTAATAGGATAATCCTCAGTGGATACTCTCCATGGTGCAACACCGGCTACCGATGCTACCCTCGGCTGGAGAAGTCTCTTGGGTAGCATCGGTTAATGGTGTGAAGAAACAATTGAACATTGAGAATAACGCGATTTTGCTGGATGTGTTGAGAGATCAAGCAGGTAGCCTTGGCACCAAAAGAGGATGTGACATGGGAACATGCGGTTGTTGTTCGGTATTGATTAATGGAGAGCCAAGACTATCCTGTCTTACTCTTGCCGCAGAAGCTGAAGGCTGTGAGATTACTACGGTTGAAGGCCTTGCCGATGGACATCACCTACACCCAATTCAAGAGATGTTTGCTGAATGCGGCGGGTCCCAATGTGGCTTTTGCACTCCCGGATTTTTGGTAGTTGCTTCAGCATTACTTGAAGAGAATCCTGGTCCGTCAGATGAAGAAATCAAATCTGCGATTGAAGGGAATTTATGCAGATGTACCGGTTATCAACAGATTGTCGATTCAGTTCGGGCCGCATCTGACATCCTTACCTCAGGAGAATCTATCGAAGATTCAACTTCGCCAAAGAGCGACCCGCACCCCGGATTTTCTGGAGAGTGATTCAATGGCAAAAGACGGTAATGAGGATGAAATGGTTGGTTATAGACAACAACCAGGGAAGTTACCTTTTGCCAAACCAGGCTCAGGGGGGAAAAATCAGTTCTCCCGCCCAACTGACCAAGAGATGATTCCCGAATCTCAAGGTGGGAACTTAGCCCAACCATGGGGCTCACATAGACATGACAAATTAGTCAGTGGACAAATTATTGGAAAACCAACTGCTTTGGTGGATGGGAAATGGAAGGTAACTGGTCAGGCTCAGTATGGAGACGATATCAGGTTGCCCGGAGAACTAATTGGAAGAATTATTCGCTCTCCACATCATTATGCTCGTGTTTTGTCAATCGATTTTTCCAAGGCTCTTGAACTTCCAGGAGTGGTAGCAATTGCAACCGGTGCAGATGCGGAAAATAAGTTCGGTGTTTTACCAGTAACCAAGGATGAACACGCTATGGCTGTGGAAAAAGTCCGTCATGTAGGTGATCTAGTTGCATGTGTTGCAGCAGAAGATGAGGCGACGGCACGGGAAGCTGAACGTTTAATCGAGGTTGAATACGAAATCCTAGATTCTATTCACGACATGCGTGATGGTTTGCAAGATAGTGAAAACCCTATTCACGACCGAGGTAAATATCACATCGGTGATGCTAATGTCCAGAAGCGTGTTTTCCAAGAATTTGGAGACGTTGATGGAATTGAAGAAAATGCGATAGCAAGTCACAAGCAAAACTGGTTATTCGCTGGAGTCAATCATGCTGCAACAGAACCTCATGCAGTGGTGGCGAATTGGGACCCTTCCGGCAGATTGACTCTCTATACTCCGCAACAAGTGCCTCACTATGTTCATCGAGCCCTAGCGGATGTGCTAGAAATTCCGATGCATCAAATCAACGTCTACAGAACCTTTGTGGGTGGTGGATTTGGAGGTAAATCTGACCCATTCCCCCATGAGATGTGCTCTGCGATTTTAGCAAGGAAGTCCGGTCGACCGGTTAGAATTACTTTCGACCGTGAGGAGGTATACTGGATCAATCGTGGTCGCCATCCATCTAGAATCGAAATGAATCTCCATGCAGACGATCAAGGCCGTATTTGTGGAATTGAAACCGATGCGCTGATTGACGGTGGTGGTTTTGCCTCATTCGGACACGTAACCACTTACTACAACGGAGTTCTGCATACTGCCCCCTATGAAATTGGAGCCTTCCATTACACTGGTGCTAGAGTATGGACCAATAAGCCGGCAAGCGGAGCCATGCGAGGTCATGGGGCAGTAAATTCTCGTTGTGCGGTAGAGACTGGATTAGATGATTTAGCAGAGCAATTATCTGTTGACCCTATTGACCTCAGACTAGCCAATTTACTACCTCCGCATTCCGCTACAATAACTGGATTCAGAGTAACAAGTATAGGAATGCGGGAATGTTTAGAGCGGGTCAAGCAAGAAAGCGGCTGGGACGAGAAATTTAGGAAAATGCCTCTAGGAAAGGGAATCGGTATTGGTTGTGGATTCTTTATCTCGGGTTCCGGATTACCTATTCATTGGGACCCGAATAAATTTCCACATGCAACAGTCCATCTGAAAATCGACATGGATGGAGGCGTCACCGTCCACACCGGAGCGGCTGATATCGGTCAGGGATCTGACACAGTTGTCGCTCAATCGGTAGCAGAAGTTTTGGGGCTCCCTCTGGATTTGATTCGAATTAGGTCTAGGGAATCAGACACCTCACCAGTTGACCTAGGTTCATATTCTTCGAGAGTGACTTTCATGAATGCTAATGCAGCGATTTCAGCAGCAATGCAAATTCGCGATGAATTACTCGATGCAACGGCTGAAATCACCGGTGCCGAGCGGGAAAAATTAGTCATAGGCGACCGCCGTATATTTGCAAAAAATGACCCCGCGGTAGGTGTTTCGTATCTCGAAGCCCTTCACAAAGCGCAAGAAGACCGAGGGGCTCTAGTGGCATCAGGAGCATACAGAACCCCCCCAATGGGCCGAACTCACAAAGGTGCAGCCGCTGGATTAGCACCTGCGTATTCCTTCTCTGCCTATGTTGCAGAAGTCTCTGTAGATGTTGAAACCGGTCAAACGAAAGTCGACAAAGTTTGGGCTGCTCATGACTGTGGTAAAGCACTGAATCCGCTGGCAGTAAAGGGACAGATAATCGGCTCTTGCCATATGGGAATGGGCCAAGTTTTGAGTGAAGAAATGAAGTATGGCCGAAGTGGACATTTGATGAATCCTGACTTATTGGATTACAAGATTCCAAGTGTGCATGAAATGCCTGAAGTATTTCCAATAATTGTCGAATCTAATGACCCAGAAGGGCCATTCGGGGCGAAAGAAGCGGGAGAAGGTCCTCTTCTTCCTATCCTACCGGCAGTTTGTAATGCCGTGTACGATGCAATTGGAGTTAGGACCGCTGAATTACCAATTACTCCTGACAGATTACTAAGACTCATCGAAAGAAAATGTAAGGCTGAAGGAGTGGGTGACCCGTTAGAATTACCCAGCCCCCGACTGGAACATTCTGAACTCCAAGCGGTGCTTTCGAAGAGAGCAACAGAGCATGCAAAGCGCGATCTAGATCGGCGGCACAACGAAAATAGAGAACCGTACCACAACGGGGCATTGTTTGGATTAGACCCCACAACACCACCAGATGAAGTCGATGAAAAATGGGCTGTGAATGTTATTCCGTCTCAAGAATATCTAGCCGACCCTCGCTTAGCAGGTAGCGCCTGGAAGCATACAGAAAGAAGACATCGAGGTGATGACTGATGCGTATGCCTCCGTTCCAATTACACACTCCAACTAGCCTCGAGGAGGCCATTTTGATTGCTGGCGAATTGGCTTCAAATGAGCAAGAATTTGATTGGGTTGCTGGAGGAACTGACTTACTTCCCAATTACAAATGGCACCTCAACGTCAAAGCAAATGTAATTTCTCTCGCGAAGATAAGTGAATTCACGGAACTCAATGAGACGCACATTGGAGCCATGGTACGGCTTCAGGACCTAGTCGAATCAAGTGCTACACATCCAGTACTTGCCAAAGCTGCAGATACTGTGGCTAGTATAATGGTCAGGCGTTCTGGAACAGTAGGTGGTAATATTTGCCTTGATACTAGGTGTTATTGGTTCAATCAAACAGAACAATGGAGAGAATCCATAGATTGGTGCCACAAATGTGATTGTGGAACAGAAGCAGATTGCAGAGTTATTCCAAATCAAAACACACTCTGTGTGGCCACCTACCAAGCAGATCTCGCCCCTGTACTAATGTGTTTGGGAGCCACTATACACCTCGCTGGGCCAAATGGCGCCCGCTCTATGGCGCTTAGCGAATTCTTCCAACTTGATGGAATGACTAGGAATGTACTTCAAACTGGGGAATTAGTGACTCACCTTACACTTCCGGAAGACGTTGCTGAATGGCAAGGAGATTACCAGAAATTACGTCAACGAGAATCATGGGATTTCCCTGAGGCAGGAGTTGCAGCGGTATGGAAGAAAAACGGTTCAGCAAAACCGAGCCAACTTAGAGTGGCAACTACAGGGCTGGAGTCGATTCCAATGCTTCATACAAAACAGGTTGACGAGTGTCTAGATGGGTGGTCCGGCGCTGAATCAATTAACGAATTAGCAGAATCGATTAGAAAGGCCGTGAAGCCGGTTCAAAACACATGGTTCTCGCCTTCTTACAGAAGAAAGATGGTGAAGGTGTTAACACGACGGGCCTGCGCGGGTTTAATGGAGGGGAGTTCTTGAGCAGAGGGATAATACCGATTTTTCTAATCATTGCAATGATTATTGCAACAATTCCAAACTCAATGGCTCAACCTGAACCTTCACTGGGGAATTGGGAGTTAGGAATTGAATATCCGGATGAAGATGATAGTAACCCATTCGTAGTTTCCGAGGCAGGCATGTCTTCGATTACAATGTTTGTCGATAATCAAGGTCTGCTTTCTGTAAAGGTTGCTTTTGAGTATGAATTTCCTTTTGATGCAGAAATTATGGGCGCTCCCGAAGATGCGACAATAGAGCCTGGAAATAACGATTCATTCACAATCATGGTTCGAGGCATCGATGTCTATGAAATTGACGCTGGCAAGATAGAATCCTTCACAATTACTGCTAATTTACAAGAGAGGAATGGTATGCCAGTAATAATTCCTGAAAGTCAAGAAAAAATTGGAGACCTAGAAATTCCTGAAATTTTCATGCTAAATGTAGAAATTGCTGATCCTGTTGGACCCATGAATTCAGGAACAGATTCAATCCTCAAAGTCACTGTTACGAACGAAGGAAATTCTAGAGACAAAGTTCGTGAATTGGAAGTCACCGACGACTGCCCTCTGATGACTACCGACTCCGGACTTGATGCCTTACTTACAAGGAATATCGAGAAGGGAGGAAAAACTACTGCAGACCTCAAAGTAACTGCCTCAGAAAGTCACCCTCAACGGAATTGTCGAGTGGAAGTTACTGTGGCTTCAGATGGTGCAGATGGAAGTCAGCTTTCAACCGACTTCACAAGAATAACCGTTGAACAGCCTCCAACAAACACCCAAGACCCTGATGACCCAGATGAAGAAGAAGACCCTGTAGAAGTGGTCACCTCAAATCTCCCTGCTCCCGGAATAAGTGTCATTCTTTCGTCACTAATTGGCGCACTATTTGTTAATGCTAGAAGAAGACAATAATTCTGTTTTCTTTTTTCAGAATACATCATCAAAATCAACGAACTGGAATAGTGCAATATATACATCAGACCATGCAAAATTACCATTGTAATGGTGCCCTGTAATCAACAACATATATCTGTGCAATGAGATTCGCGTAGAAGCGTAGGTGTGCCTAGCCTATGCTAAATCTTTGAAGGGAAGGGAATAATTGTGGCTGAAGATAAATCAGAAGAGGCTAATTTCACTAGAATGGTGGTTGGCTCCATGGCTACCACAATGGTACTTCTGTTGATTCTGCCAATGATTTTCGTTGCAGGAAAGTCAACCTACTATTCCGCCTACACTGAAGGCGAAGGAGGAGACATTAGTTCACTCGCCCAAGTTACTGATATGCGAGATACAATGGCTACCGATGAAGGCTATTTTATCGCCAATACAATGTCCACTCCAATGCTTGTAAATGATTGGAGAGATCCTCATCGAACAGCATTGATGATTATTGGTCCGGAGAAGCCAATTGCTGAAACTGAAGCTGACGCGATTTACGACTTTGTAACCAAAAATGGAGGCAAGGTTATCGTCGCTGCTGATGGAACAAATGCAAACCGATTGGCTGAGAAATTTGGCGTTACTTTCTTTGATTCCCCGCTCAACGATGAGAATCAGTATTGGAATGAATATGATGAAGATGGACAACCAATCCCTGGATCGTGGCTAAACGTATGGGGACTTGCAGCGGTTTCAGAAGATGTTAACGATATGCCATCTTCCTACCTAAGACAAGGCTGTGTTGATACCGATGTCTTAGAGGAGAATAGAGAAAATTGTAGACTTCCTGTTATGTTCCGTTCCCCTACTGGAATGAAATTCGAACCACTTCCTGAAGATGACCCGAGTCAAGCATCAGAAAATCAAAGAAAAGTCAAGATTCTTTCAACCGCTTCCCCATCTGCGTTTATCGATGTACAAGGTAACGGACTTGCAGATGACCAAAGAAACCCAGCCCCTGGAGATTTGGCACTAATCATCCGAATCGATTACCCGGGAATTACCACCTTTGACAAGGTTAGTGCAGGTTCCGGTGGATTAGTAGGTGGAAATACTAGAGAATTACAAGTTACAGGTAGTATTGTCTTTGTATCTGATGAAGAGGCTTTCTCAAACAGATTGTGGAGCCTTGATGTAGCGGTTGAAAACGACATGAGCACTTCCTGCGAACAGCAAGACAATAACTGCTGGTTAAACACAGTAAGAGAGACATATTGGCAAGGTAATGAACAATACTTCTCCTTACTTATTGATGATATGATGGAGCATGACAACCCGAAATTGGCTAAATCTATTCGGGATGATAAAAGCGAGTTCCAAATTGTCTTTGATGAAAGTCGACATGTTACTGGAATCATATCCGCCCCATTTGTAGAAACGATGGGAACTGTTGTACTCTTGACTTCGAATACATTCCTCAAGTGGCTGGTGGTTCTAAACGTTGGATTGTTGTTGCTAGTTGCGATGATGGTTGTTCCGGAAAAAGAAAACTGGCGTCATATTTTTGATCTCACCAGATTCAAAGAACGGCCCAATAAATTGGACCCTAGTTCCTATCGAGAACGAGTGCAAAAAGCACTATTCACTAAAGTTAGAGTTCATCATGACCTAACCAGAGATCAGATGGCGATTAAACCGCCAGCTGAGGTTCAAACGATGATTGGAGATCCAAGACTCGTTGAACTGGCATATAGCCAAAGCAGAAAATACACTCCCCAAGAATTACGTCAACTAATGGTGGCGATACGACGCTGGGGTAAAAACTGAAACAAACAGAAAATGGAGAGAAAAATATGACTGAAGAAAAAGCTGCGACAAAAAAGAAGCCTAAGGGCGGCTCAAAGAAGATGAGTGATAAACTCGAAGCCGTCGGTGCAATCGGACAAGCGATTAGCACCGAAGTGCAGAAAGTAATCATCGGAAAGAGCCATGTTATCGACAATGTGTTGATCAACATCCTGTCCAATGGTAACCTCCTGTTCGAGGATTATCCAGGACTTGCAAAGACCCTGATGACGAATACGTTCGCCGATGCACTCGGCTGTGATTTCAAGCGTGTACAATTTACGCCTGACCTTCTACCAGCCGACATCACTGGAACGAATATCTACGATGCAAAGAAAGGAGAGTTCTCGTTTAAGCCAGGACCGATTTTCTGCAACCTACTATTGTCTGACGAGATTAACCGTGCACCTCCAAAGACCCAAGCGGCACTTCTGGAAGCGATGCAAGAAAAGCAGGTTACCATCGGAACTGTAACTCACAAACTTCCAGCTCCGTTCCTAACAATGGCTACACAAAACCCTGTGGAACAGGAAGGAACCTACCCTCTACCAGAGGCTCAACTTGACCGATTTATGTTCAAGATGAGTGTAGGATACCCAGATCGTGCAGATGAGGACGAAATCCTTGCTCGACGTATTGCTCGAAAGAAGGACGATGTAGAAGTTGAGACAATTACCGATCCTGCTCGTGTGGTTGCTATGCAGACTGCAATTGAGGATGTATTCGTCGACCCTGCGGTTCGAATGTACATGGTTGAGATTGTATCTCGAACCCGTGAAGACCCAAGGGTTCTCGTTGGTTCATCGCCACGTGGTTCACAGGCACTTCTGAAGACAAGTCGTTCCGCTGCTGCAATGCGTGGACGTGACTTTGTCACACCAGACGATGTGAAGTCGGTTGCAACCCTTGCGGTAGCTCACCGATTAATCCTCAAGCCGGAACACCAGATTAAGGGTCTCGAGACTGACGAAGTAATCTCAGATATCCTACGTCAGGTACCTGTACCAACAGTTTGAGCATCTTAACCAAATTTAGCAAATGGAGGTGATAGCCGATGGCATGGAGCAGAAAATCAGCCATGTTTGCCGCCCTTGCGGTAGCCATGTATCTGCTAGGACTGGTGTTGAGAAATCAACAACTTGTCACAGTCGCTGTTGTGCTACTATCCTTCCTTACCTATGCTGCATTCCGAACAACCCATGCAGACGTTGCATCTAGTGGACGTCGCTTGGAGGATGCAGAAGCAGATTCAGGAGTGGCTCTCCAATCAATTGTCGCAATGCGAAAACTATCCTCTGCGAGGGTTTTCGAAGACGGTGAAATTGATGTTGTCCTCAGGATTCAGAACCGATCAACTCTCTCCAAGGTTCTGGAGGTCCGAGACAGAGTCCCTGAAGTCATGCGAATAAAGAAAGGAGCAAATTATGTTCTGATGGAATTAGGTGGAAGGAAAGAAACTGAAATCTCCTATACGATTGAAGCCCCTCTACGGGGATTCTATACTATTGGACCCGTTTGCGTCAGAGTACAGGATGCATTCGGATTATTCCACAATGAAAGGGAAATTCAACTCTATGATGACTTCCTTGTATTCCCTAAGATGGAGGATATCAAGGACGCATTGATCAAGAGCAGGGTTCCAAAAATCTTCACAGGGGCCGTCAACATTCGTAACCCTGGTGAGGGTACGAATTTCTACAACTTGCGCGAGTATATCCCAGGAGATCCTATGAAGAAGGTAAACTGGAAGGCTTGGGCTAGATCTGGAAAGATGATGGTAAACGAGTTTGAACGAGACGCAGTTAGCGACATTATACTGATCATCGATAGTCGATCTGTATCTGAAACTGGCCCAGTGAGTCGAAATTCCTTGGTCTATAGTACAAGGGCTGCCGCAAGTCTAGCACAGTATTTCCTCTCTCGAAGAGATTCGGTTGGTTTGGTGACTTATGGTGACGAAATTGTATCGGTTGACCGAGACACAGGTAAGAAACAATTGTACGTGATTCTTACTAAATTGGCCGGAGCTATGGCAAAGGGCAACACACCACTGAAAGTAGTCACAAACCGTATTCTACCTCACATTAACCGAGGAAGCCCAATTATTATCCTAAGTCCATTAGAAGATGACCCAACGATAATTGATGCAGTTAGAGACTTCAGGGCTAGGAATTTCGACGTAACCGTACTCTCTCCATCAAGCCTTGAGTTCGAGTTCGATGCCAGAAGACTGGATCGAACTGGATATGAAGTTCTCAAGACAGAAAGGGATATTCTGATTAGTGAACTAAGAGGATTAGGTGCGAATGTCATGGATTGGGAACCAGACATGATGCTAGTAACCGCGTTAGCCGGAGCAAGAGGATTCTAGGGGGTGAAATTATCGCAGATGATGTCAAAGTAGAGGGTGCTTCCGATACCTCCCATCTATACGATGGAAAGACAGTTAGATCATCCGCTCCAAGTAGGAAAAAGGCAGCGGGTCGACTAAAGTCTAGCACCGATATCCCCCAAGATGCTATTCCAGAAGTGCATGTACCATCTTGGATTGAGTCTTTCTTTGGAGGACCTATTGTATCTTCGATGAAGTTTCTTCCAGCTAACCGAACTGTGACCAATTTACAGTTAAGTTCGGCAGGATGTCTAGTACTACTAACCGCTCTTACTCTACTATTCACTCCAGTATCTGGAACCGCTTGGTTTGCTATTGCAAATTTAATTGGCATTCCAATAATTGGAGGAATTATTCACATCTCGATTATGATTATTGGTGCTATTGGAGGTGCTTATGGAATCTTCCAGCGTGATCAGAGAGCATTGTTGGTCTCGTACGTAGCAATGCTACTGGTAACCCTAAGGTTCGCAGGAAGCAAGGTAGAGTTCGGATTCAACCTAATACCAGAACAAGAGATTCTACAGAAAATATTGCTAATTGCCTACGCTGTTTTCTTAGTGATGTACTTCGAACTAACCAACGGAATCATTCGATTCTCAATGTTGGATACTTCAATTAGAACTGGTGAAGTATACGTAATGGGTGAAGGGAAAATAATCAGACAATATTACCGAGCGATTGGAATTACTCCAATTGTGGCAGGATTAGTGGCCTTGCTAACCCTTCTCATCAATCTAATCATTCCCGCAATGGTTGGCATCTTCGATAGTGTTCAAGCCAACAGATTGAGGGAATCAGTGGAATTAACTTCCGTTTATGGTGTAGCGCTCGGAACAGCAATGGTGTTCACAGTAATTGCCGCCGCATTCGCAGTAAACTTGCCTCTCCGCCTACAGCAAATGCAAGAAGGACGAGCAAACAAGTGAGTGCTTTGATTTACTCTGGATTGAGGAATCCACCAATCATACCCAAATCCGCTACAACTAATCTAGCAATAGACTCGACAACAGGTACTGCCCGAGGACCCAAGACAGGGTCATGTCTTCCACCTACTTGTAGCGGACGTTGTTCTCCACTAGGTAGGTGCAGTGTAGATTGTTCTCGGGCTATGCTGCTTGGTGGTTTGAAGTGCACAACAACTCGAATTGGAGCACCGGTTGACCTACCCCCTAGGGCACCATCGGCTTGAGCCGATTCTGAACCTTCTAACTCAGGCGTTATGCCATCGAAATGCCAAGCATCATTGTGTTCAGAACCTCTCATCTTTGAGGCTTGAACGCCTCTAGAAAATTCAACAGCACGAGCACCGGGAATAGCCATCATACCTCGTGCTAAAGCTGGTTCTAGGCCATCAAACCAAGGTTCTCCTACACCTATTGGTAATCCTTGAATAATACACTCTACACTAGAACCTACCGAGTCTTGATCCATCCTAACTTCTTCGATATATTTCGAGAATGATTCAGCGGCCTCTTCGTCTCTACAATTCAATCGTGCCATTGTCGAATCCACATCCTGGTCTGTATCTAAATCGAGTAGGAACAATGGTTTGGATTGTAAATCACCAACACTGTGTAAATGGGCGTCAACCCTCCAGCCAGCCTGATTCAACAATCCTCGCAATTGGCTAGCTGCAGTCACCAATCCGTAGGTCAATCTAGCCGATTGAGAACCTCCTCCTCGCAAGTCGGCTGCACCATCTGTACGGATCATTTCTGGAAGGTCTGCATGTCCGGGACGGGGTTGATCAGGAAGGAAACTGTAATCCTTCGATTTAGCATTGGAATTCCAAGTAAGCAGAAGAATAGGCCAACCTGTTGCCTTTCCTTCATGGACTCCCGAAAGAATCTCGCATTCGTCGGATTCGGAACGCATACTGAGACCTTTTCTTCCGGGCTTTCTTCTCGCAATATCTTCGTTCAATGCCTGTAAATCAATCTCAGTTCCAGCTGGAATTCCCTCTACCAGAGCACCTACACATTTTCCGTGACTTTCTCCAAAGAGAGTCACTCGGACAGATTCTCCTAGCCTCATTCCCATTCTTCTCTCTCCCAATGAAGTTCGACACCTTGATGAGTTCGTGTATGGACAAATTGTAAGCCTTCAGATTTGAGATGTTGCTTAACAGGTTCTGTCTGCTCAGGCTCACATAGAATGGCGATTGCTGGACCAGAACCCGAAATCGCAGCAGGGCAACTAAATCGAAGTTCGATATCTTCGCATATACTCAATGCCTCTTCATCTCCCATTGCCTCAGCAACCGCTTGCCCGTTCATCCTGAAGGCATCGATTGGAGAGCCATTTCTTAGTTTCACAACAATTTGTTCAAACCTTGAACGAAGATTCTCAAATGATTGTGCGTCTACAGCCCCCTTCTGCATTTCTCTAAGGACAATTATCACTTCCTTTTCTGGAAATTCAATTTGTTCAATTATTCCGGCTCCTGCCGCATTTGCATCTACTATCCAAGTAGCAGGAAAGTAAGAGCATGCGATATCATCTCTACCTCCTGAGATACTACAACCTGCCTTAGTTTGAATCGCTGAAATTAGATTAAATATGACAGTATCACTTAGAATTACTGAATTACCTGTGGATAATGCATTTACTGCAGCCATCAATAATGCTGAACTGGATTTCAGCCCCATCCCTGTTGGTATGTCCGACTTGACGAGCCATCCAAGTTCACCTGAAGGAAGCGGTAAATCTCGTTCTTTCCAAGCTTCAAGCAGTGATTGAAGCAAATTGTGTTCATCTCCCTCGGGAATCGAAGGACCTTCCACTAAACCAACATAGGTCCATAGATCAATTGGAGTCGAGCAACCATTGCCACAACCAAGAGCGTGCAGAAGACTGATTCCAGCATGAGCCCTACCTGACCCGTAGACCTTCATCTCTCATTCATCTCCCCTGCTAGTTCTCGACCTATGTGTCGCATACCCGAGGAAAATCGTACAGCGATTTTATCTCGGTTCTGGATTGAGGTAACGCTGATGTTTCCTTCTTCATTGATGAAGCGTACAGTTTCGGCCTGTTGCACGAGAACTTGTGCCGATAGATTATTCCATTCAAAATGAACCAAAAGAAATGGCCTCCTCTCAATTTTCAGGCGTCCGATCGTAGCGCTACGAATTTCATTAGATTGATTTGCGATTGCAACTCGATCGCCTGCAGTTAATTCACTGAGGTATTTTGTTGAGCCATCGGCCATTAAGCAGTAAGCGTGTACCGCCCCTGCATTAATCCGAAATGGTCTTGATGGAACAAATTCAGAGGGAATAGTTTCTCCATGAATCAAAACTAATGCATTTGCAGAAGAGCCGATTAGCATGCCTTCTCCTTCCGAAAGTCTCTCTGTCAAATCAACACAAATTCGTTCACCTACACCCCCTGATTCGATATTGGTGACATTTGCCATTACCAATGATGGAACGGCCTTTCTTTCTTCCATTTGAACAGAAGCTCTCTCTGCAGAAATCTCCTCTGCAGCATCCCACAATTTTTCATCAGCAGGAAGTAGCAATGCATCAACACCATGTTGCAATGCAAAGGCTGCTCCACTAAGGTCTACGATTTGTGAAATTGCAGCCGCGATTCTAGTACCACTCCCTGCGGCTGCGGCTACGATGTTCTCAAGAGGAATCATAGTCCAATCCGAACATCGAACCAAAATCCAATCAATCATACCAACTAGTGAGATCGCCTCGTCTTGACCGTGAAAATCATCTAATTGCACTACTGCTACATCGTGATCTGAGGTTTTCCATACTCTATATGCTCTCTTGGCAAAATCAGAGGACTGCTCACCCTCAAGCCACAATTGCAAACAATCACCTCAAATGTTCTGCGGCTTCAGCAGCGCTCATTCCTTCGTGAATCACTGCGTTTAGAGCGCGAATATGAGAGGCTGGATCATCTGCCCCAAACACCTGCCTTCCCATGCAGACTCCAGCGCCGCCCGCTGAAATTGACTGCTCAACTATTCTGAGTAATTCTGTGAATGATGTTCCACGTGGTCCGCCTGCGATTAGAACTGGAATCGGAACTGCCGAGCATACTTCGGCAAAAGATTCTGCATCTCCAGTCCATGGGACTTTGACAACATCACAACCTAGTTCCCACGCAACTCTTGCAGCGTGGGCAATTCCACCTGTTTTGTCATCATCGGAGACAATTAGATTTGCTCCTCGAGGATATACCATACCAAGCACAGGCATCCCTAGGGCTATTGCCTCGCCGGTCAAAGCACCCATTTCGACAATCATTTCCGGTTCGTACTGATCCCCGAGATTAATCTGAGCCGAACATCCGGCTGCTCCTCGAAATAGGCATTCTTCAGCGGTTGCTACTCGTACTTTGTATCCAGCACGTTCACCTGCATGTTTGGTAGAAACAGACACGTGACAAACAAAACGATTCCATCCGGTTCTTTCGACATGATGACTCAAGGAACCTTTCTGGAGAACGATGGCATCAGCACCCGCTTCGATACAGGAATCAACTGCCTCATCCATCCTTTCAAGTCCCTTTTCTGGATAACCGGAAATACCGTGATCCATAGGAATCCAAACACCCTTCCCAGCTGGGAGTAAGCGATTCAACCTCTCGAATAGGGTCTCGGCCATGGAATTCCGCCTACACTCCCTCACTTGAAAGGATGCGTTCTGTAAAACTGCAATAATTTCCGCTCCCAAAGGGAGCGGGGTGAAAATTCAACAACTGAAAACTATTGCTTTGCGGATTTAATTCCGAAGAGAAATCTACTCACTTTTGTACGTCGAACCGCTTCGAAGAATGCCCAACAAGTCAGAATTACAAATGCTGTTGCAATAATTACCGCAGGGTAATTTTTCAATCCAAGTTCTGTTGAAATTCTAAGACCAGCAAAAGTGAGCGGCATATGTACAATGTAGAACGGATACACTCCCTGATTGAGGTATGCGAGATTTTCGCTAGGCTTGTTCAATAAATGAGCTGCCCAAGAAAAAATAGTTAGACACCAAAACCATGCATGGAAACTGTGGATTAAACAAGCTAAGATAGTCATTCCATCATGGAAAATATTGTTTTCAAGCCAACCTCCATCAACATAGGGTATACCGGAATCATGCTGCTCGAATCTAAGCCATACAAAGGCGATTGTCCAAAGCAGAGTTAGAATCGAAATTTGCATTCTTCGATTCTCAATAAATTCGTAATACTCATCTTTGGCAGTTATGCAAACATAGCCAAATGCAAAGAAAACGAAGAACCAAAACCACTCGTAACCGACCCCAATAAATCCAGGAAACCAAGGCTTGAATAGAATCTCAGTCATTGTTAGAATTAGCGGTAATAGAACGAAAATACCGGCCCCCATTGGAATGCTAAATGGTGCTCGAAGAAATCGAATTAATTGTCCCTCGGGATTATTCCTAACCAAATGAAAAACCGGAATAAGAATCACAGAATATTGGAATAAATTCCAGAGGAACCAAAGATGACCAAGAGCAATTAATTTACCAAAAATAGGCACCCAGAATAACAAACTTCTCCAAATTATTCCAAATAGAAACCCTTCTGTTAAACCAGCAAGAGTCATTTCTTGTTCACCCAAAATAACCGAACCCGCAAAGCCCATGGTCCAAGCACCAAAGAACATTGGAATTAGCAGGCGTTTGCATCTTTCTGTAAGGAATACCTTCCAAGTTCTTCGTTTGAAAGCGAAGGCTGTTCCCATTCCTGAAATCATAAACAAAGCCGCAAGTCTCCATTGATGCATCCAATGTAGAATCATGCTAGTAAAGGTGACCGATTCTGCGGTGTAGTCGTTATTTTTATCAGCAAATTCCTCTCTATCTTCTCCAGATATTTCTTCAAAATTAGGATTTATTTCTGTACCATAAGTAGACCAGTAAACTCCAATGGCTACATGAAATGGTATCAACAACCCGAATAGAATAACCCGTAGCCAATCTATGTCGTGACGACGTATTGCTTTCTTGGAATTTTGAGAGTTAGAACTTGATGAAGTTTGCATACTAATACCATTTTAGAAATTAAAGTCAATAATTAGAGGTGCATGATCAGAACAATCCAAACCGGCTTGACGATTTACCTCTGCGGATTCAAAGGCTGAAAAGGCTGCATCGTTAGCCAGAACATAATCGATGCGCCAACCCCTGTCAAGTGCCCTTGCTTGACCTCTATTCGACCACCAAGTGTAGGGTCCTTTTCTGTCCCCGAAGTGAATTCTATGCAAATCATGCCAGCCACTATCAAGGAAGCGGCTGAACCATTCTCTCTCATGGTCAAGGAATCCTGATGTCATCCGATTTCCACTTGGATTCCAAATATCATTTTCAGTATGTGCGATATTCAAATCTCCGACCAAAACAACCGGCTCGGAAGAATTCAGATATTGTTTGGCCCAAATCAATAGATCTTCGAGCCACTGGTCTTTGTAGGCCTGCCTCGCTGGACCTGAGCTACCATTTGGCAGGTAGATATTGATGCAAGTCAACCCTCCAGATTTGGTCGTTAGGACTCTTCCTTCCAAATCATCAGGATCTAATTCAGTATCGATTCCTCTTGTTATTTCTTCCATCCCAACACGAGAAAAGGAGGCCACGCCCGAGTAGCCCTTTTTTTCTGCAGGATGCCAAATGACTTCATGCCCAGAGGGTAATTCCCAATCCTTAGGTAATTGTTCAGGTAATGCCCTTACCTCTTGCAATAGCCAAACATCTGCATCGATTTTAGCCATCCAAACATCCATGCCTTTTCGAATAGCCGCACGAATTCCATTAACATTCCAAGTCACTACTCGCATCAAATCACCGGCATCAATTTGAAAATTCTTTGACCTTTTCAACAAGGTCCATTCTATGTACTCTCCACATACCTACGGGAGTTAATGCGACCGAGATAAATAATACAATTCCAACTAGGTATGAAGAAATTAAAGGATCAGCATCGACCTTGAAATAAAACGACCATTGAACTAAATTACTAATCATCCATTGAGTTCCAAGAATTGAAAATATAGCCCCTAAAACTCCGCCTATCAAGCCAATAGCGAAGTGTTCACCAAGCATCATCGAACCAATTCTACTAATCGGTGCGCCTAGCACTCTGAGTGTTGCTAATTCCAAATCTCGCTCTGCTAAGTTGATTATTAGAGTGTTAAACAAAACCACTATTGCGACTACTATTCCTAAGAATTGAATCGCAATGAAGAAACCTTGTTGCTGTTCCATAAGTGATTCCATCGCATCAATGGTTTGTTGTTTATCGATAATTCCAATTGACATATCTCCTAACTCATTTGTTCTGTTAAACTCCTCTGGATAAGACAAGAATACGGAGGTTGCCTCTAGGTCGACTTCGGAAGCCAAATCCGCTCGATGGAAGTAAACTGTTCTAGCAATCTCACCCTCAGTTATTCCAATTATCTTGAACTCAACAAGTTGTGAACCAAATCTGATTGCCTGCACTTCTCCAACTTCCCATCCAAGGAAGTGTTGTATTCCTTCATCTACCAATACCTCTGGAGGGTTGCTACCCTGATTCGGTAAATCTCCTTCAATCAAACTCAATGTCTGCATAGCTTGATTTCCTGATGTCGAAAATACATCCAAACCCATTGCTGTTAATTGCCTAGAATCACCATCTGGATTTGCTGGTAGGGTAAGCAATAGTTCGTAATCGATTGAGTTGTCTTCCGCCCATTCTACAATTTCTACTTCCATTCCAGGATATACTATTGCTTGTTGATCCCAGTTGGAACTCTCATCAGCATTGCCGATGAAAACATTCTCCATTGAATCCATCATAAATAGCATTGAGCCGAGAATTAGCATCGATAATCCAACTGCAAAGAAAGTGAAAGCCAAACGAATTGGTTTACGGGTACTTGACCTAATTGTGAGTCCAATTGTGGTTGGAAGTTTCGAAGTAAATTGCTGCATTGCTTTGGACGATAACTTGACTTCGGCTTGACCCCTAAGGACTTTCAAGGGGTCTAAATTAGCAGCCTGCCATGCAGGTCTAATTCCTGAAAACATTACAAGAAGCATTGTGATTATCGAAATTTCAAAGACCTGAATGAATGAAAACTGGTCGGCTACGACTGGAATGCCGATTATGTTTGTGTAAACTAATTCCATAGCGGGAGAGCCAAAGAAAATACCACCAATAATTCCAAGAATTGTTCCGAACAAACCAATTCCCATTGGTGCTAAAACGTAAGACGGCATAATCGCTGAACGCGGGATTCCTAGTGTCCTGAGAATCGCGATTTCTCTTGCTTGCGATTGAATTAATCTTTGTAGACTCAAAAATATTGTAATTCCAGCTACTAGTACCAGCATTGCTGTAATTACTGGATATGTTTTCATTGCACCTTCAGCATCAGACCTAAGGATTTCAACTGACTCTACCCCTGAACGGTCATAGATGATTGCCGATTGGTCGATTTCAGTAACTGTAATTGTCATCGAATCAATAATTGCTGAGAGTTCTTCACCTTCTTTTTCATCTGACGATTGTAAATCATAATCGGGAGTACCCAAAACATCAATCAACAGTAAATTTGCAGTTCCTGCAGAAACGTTTGCTAATGCTTCTAATCCTGATGAAGTTAGATATCCTGTTGCAAAAGTACCAGATTCAGCGGGTACTATTGACCCTGGTGCTGCGAAATAAAGATGCATTGGGTGATACCCAAATCCTACTATTGTGTAATTCAAGGTTCCTTGACCTGCACCGATTGTAACAGTGTCGCCTAACTCGACTCCTAATCCCTCAACTACATGTGCATCGAGTACTATTTCATCATGGGACTCCGCTAGACGACCCTCACAACATGAATCAGTAGGCATCCAAACTCGATCTACATATCCCTCATCGATTCCATGCCAAACAGCTGGTACCAGCCGCTCTGAGCCATCATCTTCAGAGGCTATCAATAGGCCTTCTAGAACTAAACGAGGTTCACATTCTACCATAGGCAATTCAGTATTTGTCCATTGTTGTGAAATTTGTTCACATAGAGTTTCAGATTCTTCTAAATCCCAAACAGCCCTCGGATTTTCAATCCAGATATCGGCCAAATTTACGCCGTTTTCGGAATCTTCATAGATATTAGAATAGGTATTGGTTGCTACATTAGCATAATGACCGAATGCGATTCCCGACATTACTCCAACCATTATGATTAGGACTACCGCAACCAATCGAATTTTGCTACGCCAAAGGCTCCGAAAAAGCCTCTTTGTCAACAGTGCTTTCATACTATCACCTCAAACAATTTCGTCAGAAATAATGACTCCGCTGTCGAGTCTGATTATCCTTGTTGCATATCGAGTAAGCGACTCATCATGGGTAACGAAAACAGTGGTGATATTCTCGGCTTCACAGGCTTTGACCAGAACTTCCATGACCATCGAAGAGGTCTTTGTGTCTAGGTTACCAGTTAATTCATCACCCAGCAATAACTTCGGTCTCTTTGCTAAACTTCTAGCAATAGCAACACGTTGCTGCTGCCCTCCACTAATCTCTGTAGGAAAACGATCAACCTCGTCTTCTAGACCTACCAAAGCTAGTAATTCTCGAGCACGCCTTTCGTCTCTGCCTCCGGCCAATTCTTGAATCAACAGAATGTTTTCTAGTACAGTTAAATCTTGTAATAGATTGAAGAATTGGAAGACATATCCGATATTTTCTCTTCGGAATGTAGTCATCTCTTCGGATGAATTTCTTGGCACTTCCTTACCTTCGAACGAGTATTTTCCCCCTGTAGGACTGTCTAATGCAGCTATGCAATTTAGCAGGGTGGTTTTTCCAGAACCCGATGGTCCTAGAAGGATAATTCGTTCTCCTTCTTTGACTTCGATATTGACTCCATTAAGCGCCTTTACAGTACCAGATACCATCTCATAATATCGCTTCATTCCTTCTATCTCTACCAAATTATTTGCCAATTCAATCACCTAATTTATCGCATTAAACGGATTTCTTACATCGAATCTGATGAACCTGAAAAGAAAGCCATAGACTCTCTGAATAATTCCTCTCTTCGCTTCTTTTTATTTCTCCCAAGGTGCAATAGTGTGAATCCAATAGCGAGTAATATGACAAATGGAATGAAGGCTTCTGCGTGGTATCTTTCCATGAATTCAATAATTCCCTTAGCGGTATATGCCCAAGTAAGCGATGCTGCGGTCCCTCCCATCAAACAAGCAGCCAGTACCCTTTGGAAGCGCATTCGAGCAACAAGCCCTAGCATAGCACCAACTAGAACTCCGCTAGCCATGAATGGTATCCAAACGAAGACAATTAGGAACCAAAAGCCATACTTCTCAATTCTTTGTTGATTCTTATTGGCGATATATTCTACACCGGAGAGAATATCGCCCATGAATGGGTTTTGTAGAAGTGCTCCGGTAATTCCTCCTTGTTTCGCAACTAGTGCTTCACCGACCAATTCGTCTTTTCCATAGTTGGAGTCTGGTCTAATTCCACCAATTACTGGGTCCAATAATGCGCCTTTACGGGCCAAACCATAGGCACCTAATGTCGGATCTTCTACTCTGCCCGCCATAGCCCTATCAGACAGAGTAGCCTTCTCGTTACGAGCGCTGACTACCAGCACCCGTCCGTCAAGATACTTCTGCAAATCATTGCTTAAGTGAGCATGTAGATCCTCTTGCATATCCTGATATGTAGGCTTGAATAAGAAATAGGTAAATCGTGTGACTGGTTTGTAAATCACCCTAACAAACACTGCGTCTTCATCAGCCAATACCGCAGTTCCATAATCTACCAAATCATGTTTCTTAAACCAGCGATTTAAGCTGTTATTGGCTGCTACTTCAAGCCAACCATATGTGCTCATATTTGCAAAGAATTCTGAATAATCCTCTGTTAAAACGGGTATTTCACCTGAGGTCAATGAACGTCTATTTCCCTCATGTGACTCATGTATTCCTTCATCTACACAGACAATTTTCATCTGAAGTGGTTTCATTTCTCCAAAGACTGCGAACTCCTCAAGCAAGCCTTTGGTTAATTCTGCACGGATGTCGGATGGTTGCTCGATTGTAGTTGAGCGGGTAGTATAGGGTACGAGAACGTCTATCGAAATAGTTCTCAATTGCATCTTCAACTCATCGGAAACAATGTCAATGTGCAATTTTTCTGTCGACTGTTGTAAAGTCCGACTAATCAGCCTACTAAGTTGTTCATCATTCAATATATCATCAGTATCGCGATGATACATCTTGTGCATCAACGGATATTGCACACAAAGGAAAAACAAGGACATTCCAAGTGAAACCATTGCCATCCACCATGCAGGGATACCGGCACTTCCACCTGTTAGCATAGCAGCCTCACGACCGCCTACCCATTCAGCACCCATCATTATCCAGCCCCAATTACCCAGTCCTTGGATAGTCCAACAGGACCTAGGGTCTTCATCGATAATTTCCACATGAGCGGAATTTTCTATTTCGAATTCTTTGCTAAGCAAAATGACTCCAGAAGATTCGACCAATGACTGCAGATCTTCCTGCGTCATTTCATCTAGGTTCGAATCCGTAGTAACTTGCCAGATTGAGGCAGATGCATTGTAATGACCTTTAGCTAATTCTTCGGGGTCATATTCTAGTTCTTGGTCGCCAACACCACCTTGCAAGAAAGTAATCGATTCGGATTCCGAAATCACAATTACAATCCCGATAACTGTTTGAATTTCTGGGTCGACATTATGAGATATCACCTTGATTACGTGGCCATCAACATCGTAGAAGACGTTGAACCAAACTTCTCCTCTCTTGTCAACACATTCGCCACCAGGATCTAGCGGTGTTGTTGAAAGTGTCTTGTCAACTACAATTGAGTCGGATGCGACCCAACCTGAGGACATTGCGAAGACTCCGCCAAAGAACACAGCCCCGATAATTAGTCCGGTTAGCAGAGTATAGTCTTCGAAGGCTCCACGAAAGAATCTCTTGTCTCCCTCTCGCCTAGCCCGAATAAGATCTAATTCCCTGTCGAGACTGTTCTTCTCAGTCTCTTCAAGTGGCTCCGACTCGCTCACAAACAGTTTGGGTGAGGGGCGGGTCATCAACCCGCCGGTCTCGCCCTCCGAGTTCCTACGGAACTCGTCGTATTGGCTCTAGAGCCAATTCAGTCTCTTCGACTAGCTACAGCTGCACCTAGAAGAGCCAGAGCGCCAAGTATTGCACCAAACCCGGGCAATACAGGTGGCATAGCTGCTGATTCTGATGAATACTGGGACGCATAGGTGTCGTAAATTTCCATCTTGTCAATCTCTTCACCATCATAATCGCCCCATTCAACCGACATCTCATCTCCGGGCGAGACAAGTCCGTCACCATCGTGGTCAGTGTAAGTAATCGTAACACCTTCCGCTTCTCCACCGGTTAGTGGAATGCTGAATTCGTTTGTGCAGGCGCTTAGATCTGGCTGAATCATTTGATCCTCTTCCTCATCGTACTCCTCCTCACAGTCGCTGAGGAAGTGAACTTCAAAGTCAGTGATTGGAGCATTAAGTGTCTGATTCTCTGCGACAAATCCGGTAGCATCATTTCGCTCCATACCATCGCCATCATCATCACCATCGTCGCCATCATCATTGTCTACCATCATATCGTAAAGAGGCTCGAATTCATAATAATCCAGACCGCCGCTTTCATCATTGTCATACATGTCAAACATGTCATGAACACCATCCTGATCTTCATCAGGAACATCGTTAGCATCTATGAATTCGGTTGCTGTAAGATGCCCGTCACCATCGGTATCAAAGTGATTGAAAAAGTCATCCAGACTCGGAG
>CEVE01019240.1_pt1 | contig 27742 bp, 29 predicted proteins | sample 356431 | NCBI WGS metagenome assembly CEVE01 (sample SAMEA2622764, study PRJEB7988) | marine metagenome | isolation source: saline water (ENVO:00002010), including
TCTCATCTGTAGAAGTTTCCTCTGTTACTTTCTCATCGATTGAAGTTCTAACTATGTCATGTTCATGAGAAATAGGCAATAAAGCCATATGCCTTGCTCTTTTGATAGCCTTAGTAAGACTTCTATGATCCTTTGCAGCATTTCCTGTTCGGTATGAGCTAGATATTTTTGCTCTATCGCTGATGTAAGAAAGAAGAACATCAACATCTTTATAATCAACTGGCAATCCTTTGATTACTTTGGATATAGGTTTTTTCCTTGCTCTAAAGTCATAAGAAAAATTATTTCTTCGAGAATTTTGTCTGTTAGTTGTCATTTTTTTCCTTTACTACCATGGTAATTCTTCTGCATCATCCACATCATTTTCATTAGAAATTTGTGGTTGATTATCAAATTCATTAGAAGTGTTAGATTGTTGTTGATTATTCATATCTTGAGAGAAATTGCTATCAGTATTATTTGATTCGTTATTTCTATCTAAGAAAATAACTCTAAATGCTGTAATTTCATTAGATTGTCTTTGAGTTCCATCATTTGCGGTATACGTACTTGATCTAAATCTACCTTCAACAAAACATCTTGATCCTTTTTGGAGAAACTGATTTACAGATTCTGCAGTTTTATTCCAACATGAAACCCTAAACCATTCAGTCTCCTGTATTTGTTCTCCATCTGTACCATTTCTGTATGAATTTACAGCTAAACTAAAATTTACAACCATTGATCCGTTAGGTGTATATCTCATTTCTGGATCAGATCCGCAATTTCCAATTAATAATATTTGATTTAAACTCAAGGATTCTCCTATTTAGTACTAACTTTATAAGGCTTAAATTTTTCTTTTACAGTTATTAGATGTCGAATAACGCTTTCATTTTCTTTGAGTATAAGTTCAATTTTCGAAATAGCATCAGAGTCAGATTCAATTTCAGCCAAAAAATATGTACCATCTTCATAATTATTTATGGGATAAGAAAGCTTTCTTTTACCCCAAAGTTCTGCTTTTATAACCTTACTTTTCTTCGGTAATGAAATGGATTTAGTGACATTTGATAACGATTCTTCCATTGATTTATCATCAAGTATTCCACCAATGATCCACATTAATTCATATCTTTTCAATTTTCTACCTTTTTCAGTTGATTTTCGGATGTATAAAAATTATAACATCTATTTAAGACTATATCTCTTAATAGTATCCTTCAATTTATGGAAGTGGTAATTTATTCATAATATGTGTAACTTTTTCTTTTATTGAAGATTTATTTACATCACTACTTATCAATGTTTCATATATAAGATCTCCAATTTGCAAAAGATCATCCTTGGAAATTTTACGAGTTGTAATCGCAGGAGTCCCAATTCTTATGCCTGACGTAATCTTGGGTGGTTGAGGATCAAAAGGAATTGCATTTTTATTAACTATTATTCCAACTGAATTAAGTTTTTCTTCAGCCTCAGAACCTGTTAGATTCACAGATCTTGTATCTAACAACATCAAATGATTTTCTGTCTTTTCTGAAACAACTCTTATTCCTTTGTCTTTAAGATGTTCACAAAGTAAGTTTGCATTAGTTATTATTTCTTTAGAGTAATTTACAAACTCTTCTGTTGAAGCTTCCTTAAAAGCGACTGCTTTCGCTAAAACATTGTTCATAATTGGACCACCTTGGACTGCAGGAAAAATACCTCTATCATATTTCTTTGCCAGTGATTCGCTTATTATTGCAATGCCACCTCTAGGACCTCTAAGTGTTTTGTGGGTTGTTGATGTTATTATATCTGCAATATTTACTGGTGAAGGGTGTTGTTTAGCTACAACTAATCCTGCAATATGAGCTATATCAGCCATAAGTAAGGCTTCAACAGATTCCGCAATTTTCTTAAATTTCTTGAAATCTATTTTTCTAGAATATGCTGAAAATCCACAAATTATTAACTTAGGTCGTACAGTATCTGCAACTTTCTGCAAAGCATCAAAGTCAATCATTTCAGAATCTTTATCTAAAAAATAATTATGAATCTCATATATTTTTCCTGAAAAATTCACATTGTGACCATGCGATAAGTGCCCTCCGTGATCTAAAGATAAACTTAAAATTTTGTCCCCTGGACTTAACAAAGAAATATAAGCAGCCATGTTTGCTTGAGAACCTGAATGAGGCTGAACATTTATATGATTGCTACCAAAAATATTTTTCCCTCGCTCAATAGCTAAATTTTCTATTTGATCAACATACTCACAACCTGCATAATATCTTGCACCAGGATATCCTTCAGCATACTTGTTAGTAAGTATTGATGAAGTATATTTCCTAACAGATTCAGAAGCATAGTTTTCTGAAGCTATAAATACTGCTGAATTTTTTTGTCTATTTTGTTCTTTTTCAAGTATTTTTTCTAACTCATGATCCATAATCTCACGCATACATTTCAATCATATACTTTATAGTATATTGATTTTTTTTCTAATTAAATGAAATAATTGAATGATATAAAAAGTAAAATCTAAAAAATGAAAGAATTTACAGAGATTCCAAGAACTGCAATGGTTATTTTTGCACATCCTGATGATGCAGAAATAGGAACTGGCGCAACAGTAGCAAAATGGGTTTCAAAAGGAACAAAAGTTGTATATGTTCTTGCTACCACTGGTTCAAGTGGATCTAATGATACTAGTATGACAAGTGAAAAAATAGTTGATATTAGATCTAATGAGCAAATTGAAGCGGCAAATGCTATAGGAGTAGAAGATATAGTATCACTAAGTTACGTTGATGGGGAATTAGAATCTAACAGATCTCTTTTATCTGACTTAGTCTACAACATAAGAAAATATAAACCAGAAATAATTTTCACACATGATCCATTTAGAATGAAAAGCTTTCTACATAGAGATCATAGAAATTTAGGATTTTCAGTTATGGATGCAATTTATCCATATGCTAGAGATCATTTACATTTTCCCGAACAAATCAATAAAGAAATACAGCCGTATAAAGTAAAAAAGTTACTTTTTTGGGGCAGCGATGAACCAAATGTTTGTGTTGATGTAACCTCTTATGAATTAAAAAAAGTTGAATCTCTTTCTAAACATGAAAGTCAGTTGCCTGGGCTAAGCTTAGGATCTGAGTACGGAAAAAACATTTTGAAAAGACTAAGCAATTCTGCGGAAGAGTTTAATTTTGATTATGGTGAATCATTCAGGATGATTGAAGCTAGATCCTAATGATTGATATAAACAATAAAAAGTTTAATTTTTATGATCCTGTAACAATAGTTGATAATGATAAAGAGTATCAAATATTTAGTGAGACTCTATATATTCTTTCTGAAAAATATATACCTAGTAGAGAAAATAAAATGATCATGAATCAATTTGAGAATCTTGTAATAAATCATAATAATACTGAAGAAAAACAAAAAACTTCTGAAAAAATTTATACCGGTTTTGAATATTTGATTTCTACAGACCTTATTAAAAAATTAGATGAAAACCAAAATGAACTATCTTTATTGTCATCAAATTTTATACTTCTAGACATTAATCATAATCATAATTACAACTTAGTAAGCGATGCTCTGGAACAAATCTTAGATTTCAGAATGATTCCTATAATTTCTCATCCTGAAAGATTTGAAATATTGAATAAAGAGAGAATTTTTGAATTAAAAGATAAAGGAATATTATTTCAGTTATCACTAGGTTCTTTTTCTTCTTTTTTTGGTGAAGAAATAGAAAAAAAATCAAAAGATTTTCTAGAAATAGGGATTTATGATTTTATTGCGACAGACTCAATTAACTATTATCAAATGAATAATTCGTTTATAGAAAATAAAATTGAAAGTGTAAGTAAAATTATTGGGTCACAAAAACTAAATGAAATTTTTCTTGAAAATCCAAAAAATGTTACTGATCAAAAATCTTCAAATGACTTTCAAATTTCTAGACACTAAAACTAGTTAGCCACTTTGAATAATTTGATTTCTTTTTTACTGATTCATCGTCAATTACTATAGAAAAATATAGTTCTTGAAGTTTCTTGGTCAATTCGCCAATTTGACCTGACCCAATTTTTCTATTGTCTAATGATCCTACTGATGTAACATGAGCTGCTGTACCTGTGAGAAAAATTTCATCAGCTAAATAAAGTTCAGATCGGTGAATTTGTCTTTCGATAACACTAATACCTAATTCTTTTTCCGCTATTTCTATTATTGAATCTCTTGTAATTCCCAATAAGCAATTATCTGTCTCTGTTGGGGTAATTATTTTATTGTCTCGAATCATAAATAAATTTTCTCCACTACCTTCAGAAACTGTTCCATCGTAGTTTAATAAAATAGCTTCATCAAAGTTGGACGCTACAGCCTCCGTTTTAGCAAGAATACTAGTTGTATATAGCCCTGAAAGCTTAACTCCAGTAGGCATCATTGTATCTTCAGGTCTTCTCCATGAACTTGTTTGGCAATCAATAGGTTTGTCATTGTCTATATATGAACCAAAAGGAACAACAATTATTGTAATATCATCGTCTAACTCATGAAGCTTTAAGTTAGCTACTAGCTCATGAGATTTATAAGCCAGTGGCCTTATGTAAACATCCTGAGTATATCCATTCGACTTTACAAGATCAACAGTAATATCAGAAAGTTTTTCAGCAGAATAAGGGAGATTCATTCTTAGAATATTAGCTCCTCTTAGTAATCTTTCATAATGTTCTTGTAATCTAAAAATCATCATTTGATTTTTTGTTGAATTCCAGTTGCCCCTGATACCTTCGAAAACAGCAGTACCATAATGTAAAGCGTGAGTCATAACTCCAACTTTTGCATCTTTCAATAAGATTTTTTCTCCTTTATGAAATGCCATTCCTTCAATAGCCATATTTATTACTCCAACATAGATTATTTTTTGTTTTTTTTGAATTCTTCATATAGTTTATACGTAAGATCATTAAAAGGGTAATATTTTCCGGGTGAACCGGGTGATTTAGTCAACTTATCTTTAACTAGTTTTTCGATCTGTTCTCTTTCTTCCATAATTTTTATAGATTCAACAGCTATTTTTTCTGGAAGAACAACTACTCCATCATTGTCTCCAATTATGTAGTCACCTGGTCTTACTAAAACTCCTCCACAATTTATAGGCTGATTAACATGGTAGGGTAACATAATCCCAGGACCTTGCTTCGAAGTATAAGAATAGGCATAAACTGGAAAGTTATACTCTTTCAAACTTTCTGAATCTCTGACAGAACCATCAGTAACTAATCCAGCCACTTTTTTTTGAAATAATCTAAAAAACTTTATATCTCCACCAATTGATTCATATTTTCCAACTGATGAGGCTACTAAAACTGATTCTGTATCGCACAACTCAAATGATTCATACTCGGGTGAATTTATTCCTTTTGGCATATCATCTAATAAATCTTTTCTGTATCTTACAAAACCAAGTGTTACGGCTTTACCAACCATCTTTTCTTTGAGAATAAGTGGATTAGCGCCTTCAATCATTGATTGCTCCCAACCTAAAACAGTCATTGCATCTATAACATTTTGAGAGCTAAAATTTTTAAGTTTATTTATATTTGAATCCATACTTATCCTTTCTTAAAATTTTCCAATGAAGAAACTAGTGTTTGGCTGTAAGGCAAGTCAATATTTTTTAATTTTGCTAAATTAACGACATATCCTAGAATACTATCAATTTCTAAAGGTTTTCCATTCTTCAGATCATTAAACATTGATGATGTCATTTCATCAGCTTCTGCTCTTAATTCTTCGATGATTTCACTAATATTTACTGTACCTAATTTTATATTTTCTGCTATTCCAACTTTCTTAATTTCTTTCATAGTTTCTGATAATATTTTCTCTCCATATTTTGAATCTATTAGTTCTCTAAATGACATTCTAAATGAAGTCATTATTGTGCCAAATGCACCTACAATAATCATTTTTTTCCAGAGGGTGTAAAAGATATCATCAGAAATTTTAAATGATAAAAATTCTGAGTCAAATTTATTTTTCAAATCTTGTAATATTTTTTCTTGAGCCTTCTCCAAACACCCCATTTCAACTATAGCTGAAGAACCTTGCTGCAAAACAACTCCTGGAGATTCTATCTCAGCTTCTATAAATGTTGCTGCAGGAATAATTTGTTTTCTATCAATAAATCTAGATATTTCATTATGACTATTTACACCATTTTGAATAGTTATAACTATAGTTTTTTCGTTTGATATATCTTTCAGTAATGGCAAAGTTTCTATGTTTGAATACAATTTAGGAGTATAGAAAATTACATCAAAGTGATCTAATTCTTTGATATCATCAGAGGCTATTATTTTTGTTTTATAGTCTCCCCAATGTGACTTGATACTTAATCCACTAGAGATTATTTTTTTATAATGTTCACCTCGACATATGAGCGTAACATCAAAACCTTTTTTCTGTAAAGTTGCTCCATAATAGCTTCCTACAGCTCCAGCTCCCAAAATTGCAATTTTCATCTGATAAATTTTCTCTTTTGTTTTTTTTTAATTATTCAGTAATTAATACTATTTAGTCTGAATTTGATTATTTTGTAAAATGATACTATGAGAAAAAATAATAGAAAGTTTGATCAAGCTAGGAATTTATCAATAGTTCCTAATTTTCAGAAAAATGCAATAGGTTCAGTTTTAATTAAGTTTGAAGATACACAAGTAATATGCTCAACTAATATATCCAATAATATACCTAGGTGGTTGCTTAATAAAAATCAAGGTTGGATAACAGCAGAGTATAACATGCTACCCAACTCTTCATCAGAAAGAGTTTCAAGGGACAGAGGAGGAAAACTGAGTGGAAGAACCCAAGAAATTCAGAGATTAATAGGAAGGACTTTGAGGCAAGCAGTTGATTTAAAACTTATTCCTGGAATTGTTATTACTGTCGATTGTGACGTACTTAACGCAGATGGAGGAACAAGAACTGCTTCAATAACAGGATCATATATTTCTACATACATAGCACTAAAAAATTACTACAATTCAAATCCTAAAAAATATTTTAAGAATCAAGTTGCTGCGATAAGTCTCGGTAAAGTTGATGGTGAGATTTATTTAGATCTTGATTATTCTGAGGATTCTATAGCTGATTTTGACATGAACTTAGTACTAAATTCAAACTTAGAAATAATTGAAATCCAAGGAACTTCAGAAAAAAAATTATTAAGTTTTGAAGAACTCAATAAATTACTTAAAATTGGTTCTGAAGGAATAAATAAAATCTTAGAAAAACAAAATGAAATTATTAGTGAAATAGATCGTTACTAGGGGACAAAATGTACAAAATAAAATCAGTTGTTGGAAGAGAAATACTTGACTCAAGAGGAAATCCAACTGTAGGCGTAGAAATTGAATTAGATGGTGGAATTATAGGTTCAGCTTCAGTTCCGTCAGGAGCTAGCACAGGATCTAGAGAAGCTTTGGAACTTAGGGACTCTGACCCAAATAGATTCAATGGTAAAGGGGTCCTTAAAGCGGTAGAAAATATTAATAAGAAAATAGAAAAAATCCTCTTAGATAAAGATTCACGCAACCAAAAAGAGATAGATGAATTAATGATTGACCTTGATGGTTCAGAAGAAAAAAAGAATTTAGGAGCTAACGCTATTTTAGGAGTTTCATTAGCTGTACTTTCTGCCTCCAGTAGAGCTGAAGGGTTAGAGATTTATGAAAAAATAGCAGAATTATCAGAAGAAAAGAAACCATCTCTATTACCAGTACCAATGCTAAATATTATGAATGGAGGAGCGCATGCTATTAACTCCACAGATTTTCAAGAATTTATGATAGCTCCAATGGGATTCGATAGTTTTAGGGAATCTATTAGAGCGGGTTCTGAAATTTACTTCACACTAGGTAAAATTTTAGAAAACGAAGGATTATCAACAAATGTTGGATATGAAGGAGGTTATGCTCCTTCTAATCTTTCAAATAAACAAGTGCTTGATTTTATTATCACCGCTACTGAAAAAGCAGGATATATGCCTGGTGATGATATTTTTATATCACTTGATCCAGCATCTTCAGAATTTGGTAATAAATCTGAATACTTGTTAAGTAAAGAAAATATGAAATTATCATCTGATGAGATGGTCGAATATTACTCAAAACTTATAGAGGAATATCCTATATATTCAATCGAAGATGGTTTGTCTGAGGATGATTGGAACGGATGGAATGTTTTTACCAACAAACACGGTAAAAAAACCCAAATAGTTGGGGATGATTTATTCGTTACTCAAAAAAAGTATTTAGAAAAAGGAATTAGTGAAAATTCGGCTAACGCAATACTTATAAAATTCAACCAAGTTGGAACTATTTCAGAAACACTAGAAACTATACAACTTGCTTCAAATAACAATTTTAAATCTGTTATAAGCCATAGATCAGGAGAAACTGAAGACACAACGATAGCAGATTTAGCTGTAGGGACTAACTCTGGACAGATAAAAACTGGAGCTCCTGCTCGATCAGACAGGGTTGCAAAATACAATCGATTGCTTAGAATTGAAGAGAAACTTAAAGATAAAGCAACTTTTGCTGGAAAATCTATACTACTTTAAATAATGTCAAAAAATGTTGGAATAAATGGATTTGGAAGAATTGGTAGACAAATTCTCAGAATTATAGCTGAAGAAAATATTGATATAAATATCGCTGCTATAAATGGGAGATCTGATCTTGAAACATACAAACATCTTCTTAAGTATGATTCTGCTTATGGAAAAATAAAATTAGCAGTCCATTGTGACGAAAAGTTTCTTTATCTTGGTGATAGAAAGATTAGATTTTTCAGTGAAACTATTCCAGAAAATATACCCTGGCAAGAAGAAGATGTAAAAATAGTTGTTGAATCATCAGGAAAATTCAACTCAAAAGAAAAAGCATCAGGGCATATGAAAAATGGTGTGGAAAAAGTACTACTAACTGCTCCAGGAAAAAATGAAGATGCAACAATAGTAATGGGCGTGAACGAAAATATCTATGATCACTCGAATCACGAGATTATTTCTAACTCTTCATGTACCACAAATTGTCTTGCACCAGTAATAAAAATCCTTGAAGATAATTTTCAAATAAAAAATGGTTTTATGACAACTATTCATTCTTACACAAACGATCAAAATATTTTAGATAACTCACATAAAGATCTCAGAAGAGCAAGAGCTGGTGCTTCAAGCATAATACCAACAACAACAGGAGCTGCTAAGTCGGTTGGAAAAGTAATCGAGTCAGTTGAAGGAAAATTAGATGGAATGGCATTTAGAGTCCCAACTCCAAGTTGTTCTGTTGTAGATTTAAACGTTGTTCTTGAAAAGAAAACAAATGCAAAAGAAATAAATGATCTATTTACAAAATATTCCAAAGGGGAACTAAAAGGAATACTAGATGTGACCGATGAAAATTTAGTTTCAATTGATTTTTTAGGAAATACTAACTCATCAATAATTGACTTAAATTCAACCTTAGAAATAGGTGAAAATATGTTCAAAATAGTCAGTTGGTATGATAATGAGTGGGGTTACTCTTACAGAACCATTGATTTGATCAAATTAATGCTATCCAAAATGAAATAAATAAATATAATAAAAGTATACGGGTTCGGTGTCGTATAAGAAAAAAATAAAGCCGAGGAGAAAGAAATGAGTACATTAAAAAATAAACCAAAGTCATGGAAAGAACAATCATTACCCGACGTAGGAGACTGGAGAGTTAAAGGTGGATTAGCACAGATGCTTAAAGGTGGAGTGATAATGGATGTTGTTACACCAGATGAAGCAAAAGTTGCAGAAGATGCAGGTGCCGTAGCAGTTATGGCTCTTGAAAGAGTCCCTTCAGATATCAGAAGAGATGGAGGAGTAGCTAGAGCTTCAGACCCTGAAATGATTACAGGGATAATTGAGGCTGTATCAATACCAGTTATGGCAAAGGCAAGAATAGGTCATTTTGCAGAAGCTCAGGTATTGGAAGCATTGGGTGTAGATTACTGTGACGAATCAGAGGTTCTAACACCAGCAGATAATGAATATCATATAAATAAATGGGAATATAAAATGCCATTTGTATGTGGAGCAACAAATCTAGGAGAAGCATTGAGAAGAATCGGAGAAGGTGCATCCATGATTAGAACAAAGGGTGAAGCTGGAACAGGAGACGTTGTTCAAGCAGTAACTCATGCAAGACAAATCCTTTCAGATATCAAGAAAATACAAATGCTTGATGATGAAGAATTAATGACAGAAGCAAAAAATCTTGGTGCTCCCTATGAACTCGTTTGTGAAGTAAAAAATACAGGAAAATTACCAGTGGTAAATTTTGCAGCTGGAGGAATTGCAACACCAGCAGATGCTGCTTTACTGATGCAAATTGGAGTTGAAGGTATTTTTGTAGGTTCAGGAATATTTAAGAGTGGAAACCCTGCAAAGATGGCTGATGCAATAGTACAAGCAACAACACACTATGAAGATGCAGAATTAATAGCTGAAATATCTAAGAACTTAGGTGGAGCTATGAAGGGTGACGAAGTTTCTAAAATAGACCCATCCGAAAGACTCGAAAAAAGAGGTTGGTAAAATCCAAAGTCAAAATTGGAGTACTTGCACTACAAGGCGATTTTGCTGAGCATATAAGTGTTTTAGATAACCTTAATGTAAATTGCACGATTGTTAAGAAACCAAACGAACTTTCTGACATTAATGGCTTAATTATTCCAGGTGGCGAATCAACAACTATCAAAAAGCTTATTGATAGGTATGATTTTGAAGGTGAAATTAAAGAAAAAGTTTCACTTGGGATGTCAGTCTGGGGAACATGTGCAGGTCTTATTTGTATAGCAAAAAAACTAACTGAGCCTGAACCAATTCCTATGAACTTAATAAATGCTGAAGTTTCTAGAAATTGGTTTGGGAGACAAGTAGATTCTTTTGAATCGGACATAAATTTCAGCGGTATAGAAGAAAAAATTAAGGCTGTATTTATACGTGCACCAATTGTAAATAAAGTTTCTAAAAATGTTGAAGTTTTATCTAAACTTAACGACGGAACAATTGTAGGAATCAAAGAAAATAAGATTTTAGGCACATCTTTTCATCCAGAAATTTCTGGATCAACGAAGGTTCACGAATATTTCGTCAATTTAACAAAAGAATAACTTGAGGATATCATAAATTTATTACAATAAATAAAAAATTATGGATAAAGAAAAATTTGAAATATTAGATGATTTGGATCTCTTTCTAAAAATATTACCTCATAAAATAACTAAAAATATCGAAAATGCATTTGAGGATCTAATAGAAATAGTACTAGATCTTGGTCGCCCTCCTGTAATAATTTATTCAGATCGTAAAAAAACTTTAGAAAATGAAATAGTTTCAGAACTGGACATAAGTTTTGTTCTAGAAAAATTAGGTAATGTTGGCGATGATAATAGAGCTGGTATTGAAAAAACTCTTCATAGAATCTCTCTAATAAAAAATAGAGTTGATAAAACAATTGGACTTACATGTAGAGTGGGTAGAGCTGTTTTTGGAAGTATAAAAATAATTGAGGACTTCATTGGTAATGGCAAAAGTATTTTGATAATGGGAAAACCAGGTATTGGAAAAACAACTATGCTAAGAGAAATAGCTAGGTTATTGGCAGATAAAGAGAACAAAAGGGTAGTTGTGATTGATACTTCTAATGAAATAGCTGGAGATGGCGATATACCACATCCTGCAATTGGTTCTGCACGAAGGATGCAAGTAAAAAATACTAATATGCAGCATGATGTAATGATAGAGGCTGTAGAAAATCATATGCCACAAGTGATAGTTATTGATGAAATAAGTACAGAAAAAGAATCGATGGCTGCAAGAACTATTGCAGAAAGAGGAGTTCAATTAGTTGCTACAGCTCACGGTAATACTTTAGACAACATTATAATAAATCCTACTCTCAGTGATTTAGTAGGAGGAGTAAAGTCTGTAACATTGGGAGATATTGAAGCTAGAAGAAGAAAAACTCAAAAAACTGTACTTGAAAGAGAATTTGAACCTACTTTTGATATATTAGTTGAAATAATTAATAGAAACGAGGTAGCAGTACATTTTGATGTAGGACTTGCAGTCGATAAAAAATTAAGAGGAATTGCAACAGATGTTGAAATCAGAAAAATTGATGGAGATAAGCTTAGTAAATCAAAAAATTCAAAAGTTGATGATCAAATTTTTGAAGAAAAAACAGAAAACATTATCGAAGAAAAAGAAAAACTTACAGAAAATAAATCTGTAAAAAAAATAAACGTTTTTCCTTATGGATTGCAAAAAGCTAAGCTGAAAAAATTATCAAAATCTTATTTTTCAAATGTTAAAATCATTTCTAACCCTGAAACAGCTAAAATTATTCTTACGACTAAGGCAAATTATTCTAAAGAGCCAAAACCAAAAATAATTGAAATGGCAGAAAAAATTGGAATTCCGATTCATCTTATAAAAAAAGGATCAAGTGATCAAATAGCCAGATTTCTTGAAAAAATAACTTATGAAAAAGCTTCAAATGAAAATCCCAACAAAAATAAACTTGACATGGATAACACAGAAGCTTTAAATGAAGTTAAGCTAGGAATAAATAAAATAAAAAATGGAGAAAACGAATTTGAACTTTCTCCTCAAGATTCTAACGTTAGAAGGATGCAGCACTTTTTTGCTACAAATGAAGGAATTAGTACTAAATCTATAGGAGAAAATAGCAAAAGAAGAATTATTCTTAAAAAAAGAATGCAATGACTACAAAAAAAAATTCAGATAGAAATCTTAAATTATTTAATTTCCCTTCAGATGGGAAGTCATCAAAAAATATTTTATCAAAAGGCTTATTAATTACTTTTGAAGGTGGTGAGGGATCAGGCAAATCAACTCAATGTAAGAGGCTTGTAAAGAAACTCGTTGATGAAGGTATAAACTCCATTCTCATTCATGAGCCAGGAAATACGATGTTGGGAGAGCAAGTAAGAAAATGGGTTAAGTCAAAAAACATACAAAATCCACTTGCTGAAACATACTTATTTTGCGCAGCCAGAGCTGAGTTGTGTAAATCAGTTATAGGCCCTGCTCTTGATAAAGGAGTAACCGTAATTGTTGATAGATTTATTCACTCAACTTTAGCATACCAAGGGTACGGAAAAGGAGTAGATTTAGAAATAATAAATAATCTCAATAAAATAACAATTGAAGACTATAAACCAGATCTCACTATCCTTCTTGATATTGATCCTAATATTTCAAGTAATAGAATAAATAAATCAGTAAATATTGAACTTTCTTCACTAGAAAAATCTAAAAAAAATAAAAGAGAAAATTTTGAAGGAAACCGTTTCGAAAATATGAATATTAATTTCCATAATAAAGTTAGAAATGGTTATTTGGAAATGGCGAATAGTGATAGATCTTCATGGAGTATTGTGGGTGCACAACAATCAGAAGCTAGAGTAGCTGATTCAATTTGGAAGAGGGTGAAAAGACTAATTGAAACTCATAAGATTACATAATCTTTTTTAGTCTAATCCAATCAGAAATTATTTTTTCATCATGTTCAAAGGCCAATTTAGGCATTTTATTGATACTATAGAAAGCAACCTCTAAAGTTTCATCTAGAGGTTTCACATCTCCAGAAATGTAACTCAAATTCCAAACCAGCAAAATTATTGGAGATTTTTCACTTGAATATACTCCAGAAATCCATTCTGCTTTTACTATAATTCCACATTCTTCTAATAATTCTCTCTCTATAGCATCTTCAACTTTTTCAAACCTATTTATGTATCCCGATGGCATACTCCATAGTCCATAACCAGGCTCTATACCTCTCTTGACTAAAAGGATCTTACCATCTATCTCTAATATTCCAACACCAACAACTTTTGGATCTATATATTTCTGATTATTCATATTTTTTTTATTCAAAAAAACTTTACTCTAATATTATAAATTTTATTTTAGGGAGTAGGTTTTATATTTATAAACTGTCTAGAATATTACACTTACAAAAGTGATTAGTACTTAAGTGTCTTTAGTAATTATCACCCTATCTTAATCAGACAGATCATAAATCTATCATGATTAGATAAGGTATTAATTATGTGATTTCTAAACTTATTCTTTATTCATGAGCGTTAGAACACCCATTATTACCATGGATAAAAATCCACCCATCCATCCTATGATTGCAAAAATTTCAAATTCAACGAAATTATCTAAAATTGCAGATACTCCAGCAATTGCAAATATAGCACTAATCACAGTGTAGAATTTTTTCTTCATAGTTAGAGAAATGCCCAAAATAAACCAGCTGATTCCCATTATAAAGCTCAAAGATGTATCCCAACCTCTTGCCCCTTCTAAGATTCCCTGAGCGAGTCCAGCATCAACTCTATCAGCTGCGTCTAAAGCTGCAATACCAATTCCTTGTAAGCCAACAAGAACTGGAAAGGTTAGCAAAATTATTAATCCACTAATTTCAGCTAGATTAGAGCTAGTAGATTTATCAGTATTTATAGATTTAGCTAGAAAATATAATCCAAGAATCATTGAAGCTGTAGATATTGTTGCAAGGTAACCTCCCAAAACAACTGAATTTTTTGATTCTGCAAGTTTAGCTAGCTCTTCACCTGCATTAAGTTGATAATTATCTGGAAAGAAAAGAATCCAACAAAGCATCGATACTATTGGACCAAAAATCAACATAGATCCAAAAATTTTATTATTCATAATAAGTCCTCTCATATTTTTTATAAATTTTGGACTACAAATAAGTAAATTACAATAGAATGTTATTGTTTATACTCCATAAATCTAGAGAACATATATTATAAATTAATGAGTAAAAATGATTTAGAACAAAACAAAATAATTAATTCTTTAATTAAGGCTGATAAAGACCTTGGAAAATTTATAAAGTTTTTTGAAAAAGAAAATTTTAAAATTTTAGATGATTATAAGAAAAAATCAGATTTTTTATCTTTAGTAAGGATTATTGTCGGCCAACAACTGAGTATTAGTTCTGCAGCAAGTATCTATAATCGATTTATAGAATACTATGGAGAAGAAATTGATTATCTTGATGGAAAATCTTCCGAACAAAAAATGAAAGATATGGGATTTTCTAGAACAAAAGCAAAAACTGTCATTGAGGTTTCTAAACTTATAAAAGATAAAAAATTAAACTTGAGTCTAACTTCCAAGTTATCTGAAAAAGAAGCTAAAGATGTTCTTTGCAAAATTAAAGGTATTGGACCTTGGACAGTGGAAAATTTCTTGATTTTTTCCGGAAATAATAAAGATATATGCCCTGCAAATGATCTAGGTCTAAAGAAAGGGATCAAGAAAATCTATAACCTCGATAAATTACCTAGTGATGATGAAGTCTACTCGATTTCAGAAAATTGGAGGCCTTATAGATCTGTCGCTGTCAGATATATATGGGAAATAGTTGATCAGGATATTAATTTCTAATAACTTTTCTATTAGTAAGAAGCATTGTAAAAATAATTAGTGCTAATCCTGAAAATATGAATGCTATATTTACTCCATATTTGTCAGAAATTATTCCCATAGGAATAGCTCCTAAAGGGATAAAACCAAAACTCATTGCATAAAACCCCATAACTCTACCTCTATATTCATTAGGAGTTTTTTCGATTATCATTGAAGGGTTCAGTGACCTTCTACCAGCATCTCCTAATCCTAAAAAGAAACAAAGGAAAATAGAAAAAATAGTAATCGATGAAAAGCCTAAAACTAGGATAGATAGACCTGATAACAGTGAAGTAAGAAGGATAAATTTACCTTTTTTAGTTTTTTGAGGTATTGATGCTGCTACTAAAGTTCCAATAAGAGCTCCCCCTCCAATTGATGCGAGCATAAGACCAACTTCCAATGCTCCTCCAGATAAAAGCTCTGATGCATACGGAGCAAAAAGAGTTCTTGTAGGTAAGGATAAAAGTGTAGTAACTAAAGCCAACATGATCAAGTAAAGTAACAAAGTATTATCCTTTAAAATTATGAAAACTTCCTTAATTTCTCCTAAAACCTTAGATTTTTTTTGAACTTTAGTTTTAGATTTAGGAATCATACTAGTTGAGATTATCGCAATAATACAAAAAAATGTAATTAATACATATGTCATACCTGGTCCGAAATAATGATAAACAAGACCACCAATTGCAGGTGATACCATAGTCGTCAATGACATTCCTGCTGCATTTAATGAGACTGCATTATTCAGTTGATTTTCATCAACTAACTCAGCTATTATTGATTGTCTTGCTGGCATCATAAATGCCCAAAAAGTTCCTTGAAAAAAAGATACTATGATTAGGTGATATATTGTTATAGTATTTGTAAAAATTGATATAGCAATAAATGTAGTAATTGCAATAACTCCAAGCTGACCAAGTTGAATAATATTCTTATTATCAAATCTATCTGAAACAACTCCTCCAAACAGCGAAAATAATAACATTGGTGGAGCAAAACCAACTCCGACTAAAGTGACAGCTAATGAGGACCCCGTAAGATCCCAACCAAGTTGAGATCTTGCAAGCATTTGAACATTCATACCACCTATCATTGAAATCATTCCAAAAACAAGGAATCTAAAGTTTCTATTTTTCAATGAGTCAAAAGTATTTATCAATATGAAAGCCAATCTACTTCTTTATAAGCTATAATTAAATTTTTCTAATAACTTATATTAATAGACAAGTTTAAGACATTATGGAATCATTCTATCAATTCGCCGCATTAATTAGCGCTGCAACATGGGCTACTTCAGGTGCATTTTTAAAAACAATGAATTTTAAGAAATATTTTACATTTCCATTTTATGAGGGAGTTATTTCGCTATTTATTGTTGGTTTCATTATATTAATACTCCAAGAATGGCAACCAATTATTAATGAGAACTTCTCAAACATCATTTTCTTTACTATTGCATCTACGGTTAGTTGCATAGGGACAGTATTTTATGTAATTTCAATCAAACAAAATCCTATTGGAATAACATTTACAATTTGTGCTGTATCTACAATTTTAATGAGTCTTTTTTTAGATCTATTACTTAATGGAGTCAAATATAATCTTTGGGTTTTTATTGGAGCTTTAATTGTATTAATGAGTATTTTTATAATAAATTTTGAAAGTTTTAAGGATCACAAAAACAAAAGTATATTTGGTATTACAGGTGGAATTGTTGCAGGAAGTATGTGGGGAATTGCAGTTTTTTTTAATGATAGAGCTCTTATAGAATCAGGTATACTTACAGGCGCTATTATTAGAGCTATTATTACAATCTTTCTTTTAGGAATATTTAGTCAAATTATTAACCAAAAAATAGAAGGAACAAAAGATAAAAAAGAAATAACAAAAATAATAATAGCTGGATCATTAATAACTTTTTCAAGTCTTCTTTGGTTTCTATCATTAAATACTATTTCTGGTTCCTTAACATCTATTTTTGGAAATACAGCTCCTGTGTTTGCAATTATCGTTGGATTCTTTTTTTTAAATGAAAAAATTGATAAATTCGAGATATTAGGAATAATTTTTGCATTTCTTGGAATAGCCACTATTGTAATTGGTAAAGGCTAATTACACCTGGTTAGACCTAACCAAACCAAGATAAATGGGGCTATAAACATCATAATACTTATAAATCTTACTATCATAACTTAAATGACTTATTCGAGATAAATTTTAGCATCGAAAAAAAAACTTAGCATTCATAAATATAATCGAATCTACATCACTTTTTAAAGAAAAAAACTTAGAATGTTCTGTTTATAAAAATTGAAATAATCAACAATATTAAGATTAAAGAAAATATAATTTTTGCTTTAACTAATTTTATAAACATAATTTATTAATCGACACCAAACCTCTTTTTTATTTCAGTTTCTTTCATCATATTTGTTTCTTTTTCTCTAACAACTGCACATTTTTCTAGTGTTTCTTCAGCAATATCAATAGGAATTCTAGTAATACCATCTTCATCTGCAATTAATATATCTCCTGGATGAATTATTAGGTTTGCTACCTCAACATCTATTTGTGTGTCAATTAAATTGAAAGGACCATGCCCTGGAACTCTTCCTGTACCCCAAACAGGCATATTAGCTTTCTTTATTCCAGGAATATCTCTTACTGAACCATCTGCTACCATACCCACTGCTCCTAAAGTCTTAGCCATATGAGCCATAACGTCACCTATACATGCAGCCCTTCCATTTTCTTTTTCTATATCTTGGAGAACAATAATTGAAGGAAATTCTGAATTAATTACATTTCTATAAAGGTCATCAAAATCAATTTTATTTTGGGGTTCATTCAAAGGGGTTACTTTACCAGTTACAGCCACACCAACAATAGTTTCATAAAAATTATATGACTTAAGATCTGGTGAAGTATAGTCTTCATTTGCATCAACATACCCTCTAACTAGTATCATTGCATTTTGAACTGTTGCAGAATCATATTTCTTAAAATCATTAATTAATTTGTTTATATCCATTTTTTTTCCTTTTCTGATTATTTATTTGTTATATTTATCTTCTAAATCCATCTTCTAGTTGAATTTTTATATGCCTTAAAACCTTCTAGTTTTTCTAGTTTTTTTTCTTCTTCTAAAACTACATATTTATGTATTAATAATATTCCTATAATTGCTCCAAATAATATGCCAAAAGAAGAAAAAATAGTTGATATACCAAATGCAGATATAAAAAAAGAAACATACATAGGATTTCGAGTATACTTAAATATTCCATTTGTAATAATTTTTTTTGTAGGTATAAAAGGAGCAGGAGATTCATTATTAGAATAAAATGCTCTCAATGATAAAAGCATCATTAAGATTGCAAAAATAAAAATTATTAATCCTAAAATAACTAATAGATTATTACTGAATTGAAGTTTTCGAAAAATAAAATTCTCAATATTTCCCCCAATAACACAGGGCATAAAAAAGATAACTGGAGGGATTCTAAGTCTTTTATTAATTAAGTATTTTTTACCTAAGTCTAAACTCATTTCTACACTTTCTTGGGTAACTTTATCATATGAATCATAATTCTCCTTTAGCAATTCTTTTATTTCTTGGAGAATTTATTGTAGGAATTTCCTCTATTTCATCTAGTGAAACGTACTCAATTTTTTCAGAATCGGGTACATATACAACCTCATTTTCGTTTTTATGATTTAGAAAAAAAACAATATTTGATTTATTAACATATGATTTTATGAAATAGTTATATTTTCCCTTATTATTAACTAGGTTTTTATTATAAAACCATTTTGCAATTGAATTTTCCGTAGTCCATGATAATCCATTTTTAGTTCCAGCTCTATAAATATAAAAACTATCATCAGGTAAATCACCTTTATAAAAAGAAATTTTAGAAAATATATACTTCCACTGATTAATATATTTATGATGAGAAGTAATTTTTCCCCACTCAAATTTAATAGTTTCTTCTAAAAATCTTTCTGAAAATTTTGTAGAAAGCATTCTTTCAAAATCTAAAATTGGATATTTACTCTGTTCGAGTTCATTTATTCTGTTTTGAAAAACAGCACGTGCAAGAGATTTTTTTTCTTTTTTCATTTTCGCTTTTAAAGCAGTGATTATCTTATTTCGAGCTTGAAGGCTAAAATTGGGATCTAATTTATTAATTGCTTCTATGCCATTAATTAAGTTGTCTCTATCTACACCAGATAATTTTTCATAATCACTCGATAACAAAATAAGTTGCAATACTAATGGAACTGTAGGTTCCGGTATTCTTAAAAATATTTTTTCAAGATCTTCTGTGTTATAAGGATTTGTGTTCATAAAACTACTCAATAAAACAATATCATTATTCTTAAAAAAAAACTTCTAAGACATCTTTCAAAGTTCACTGATAATTAGAACAGATAAATAAAAATAGAAAGATTAGAAATTAGATTATTGTAAATGGTGGGCCCGGGATGACTCGAACATCCGACCTCTACTTTATCAGAGTAGCGCTCTAACCGGCTGAGCTACGGGCCCAATTGATTTAATTATTCATTAAAAATTTTATATTAAGAATAAAAAAACGGGTTATTTATATAAAAAAACACTTTGAAGACTGAACAGTGAATGAAAACAACCAAAATTGTTTGTTCTTTTTTGTACTATAAAGTACTAACAATGATGCATTTTTATTGTTACTAAAAACTTATGTGCGAGCCCCTTCAACAAAAAGTGAATCTCGCTCAAGCACAGAAAATTTTTACTAACACACATCAATCGACCGTAATAATAACCATAAATGGTTTTATTTATCCTTAGAAAGGAGGTGATCCAGCCGCACCTTCCGGTACAGCTACCTTGTTACGACTTCGTCCCAGTCATCCGTCCCACTCTCGGCGTCTGCCTCCCAAAGGGTTAGCGCAACGACTTCAAGTGTTACAAACTTCCATGACGTGACGGGCGGTGTGTACAAGGACCGGGAACGTATTCAACGCAGTGTGCTGACCTGCGTTTACTAGCAACTCCACGTTCATATAGGCGAATTTCAGCCTATAATCCCAACTGAGACAAGTTTTATCGGATTAGCTCCCCCTCGCGGGTTGGCAACCGTCTGTACTTGCCATTGTAGCGTGTGTGTAGCCCAGGGTGTAAGAGCCATGATGATTTGACGTCATCCCCACCTTCCTCCCTTTTAAGGGCAGTATCGTTAGAGAGTGCAACTAACAAAGAGGGTTGCGCTCGTTGCGGGACTTAACCCAACACCTCACGGCACGAGCTGACGACAACCATGCAACACCTGTGTAAGCTCCCTTGCGGGTCCATCCCCTTTCGGTTCAGTACTACTTACATGTCAAACCCTGGTAAGGTTCTTCGCTTACCATCGAATTAAACCACACGCTCCGCTGCTTGTGCGGTCCCCCGTCAATTTCTTTGAGTTTTAGCCTTGCGGCCGTACTACTCAGGCGGATTGCTTAACGCGTTAACTTCGGCTCACGAGGGGTCGATGCCCCGAAAACCTAGCAATCATCGTTTACGGCGTGGACTACCCGGGTATCTAATCCGGTTCGCTCCCCACGCTTTCGTCCCTTAGCGTCAGAACTGTCCCAGTAAGTCGCTTTCGCCACTGGTGTTCCTCCAGATATCTACGCATTTCACCACTACACCTGGAATTCCACTTACCTCTAACAGTCTCTAGTTTGACAGTATCTCACAACCTCTCCAAGTTGAGCTTGAAGTTTTCATATGAGACTTATCAAACCGCCTACGGACCCTTTACGCCCAGTGATTCCGGACAACGTTCGCTACCTACGTATTACCGCGGCTGCTGGCACGTAGTTAGCCGTAGCTTATTCATTAGGTACCTTCCTTGCTATTCCCTAATAAAAGAGGTTTACAATCCTAAAACCTTCATCCCTCACGCGGTGTCGCTGCATCAGACTTTCGTCCATTGTGCAATATTCTTAGCTGCTGCCTCCCGTAGGAGTGGGGGCCGTGTCTCAGTCCCCCTCTGGCTGGTCGTGCTCTCACACCAGCTACCCGTCTTAGGCTTGGTGGGCCATTACCCCGCCAACTACCTGATAGGACGCAAGCCCATCCAAGAGCGATAAATCTTTCATTTATAGAAATTATCAATAAATCGTATGCGGTATTAGCACAGATTTCTCTGTGTTATTCCCCACTCTAGGGTAAGTTACTTACGCGTTACTCAGCCGTCTGCCACTAGATATAATGCTTTCCGAAGAAAGCGATCTCGTTCGACTTGCATGCCTTAGACACACCGCCAACGTTCGTCCTGAGCCAGAATCAAACTCTTCAAAAAAACGGTCATTTTCATTCACTGTTCAATTTTCAAAGTGCGATATCATTAATTCAATCATTCAGATTAAAAAAATCATTAGAAAAAAAATGATAACAAACGCTTTTCCAAATAACAATAAAAAATATAAATAAGTATTAGTTTTTGTTAAAATAAAACAAGCGTAATTAACATTGTAACAAATTTTTAGGAGTAAACTATGGTTAAAAATAATCCTGGGGAGCCTTATTCAAGAATTTCATCTGAAGAGGCTTTTGAAATGCAACAAAGTGGTAATTCAACGGTTGTAGATGTGAGAAATCAAGACGAATATGAAGCAGGGCATGTAAAAGGTGCTATTTGGATACCAGTAGATGAAATAGTTCAAAGATTTAATGAACTTCCAGAGGATGGAAATCTAATGTTTATTTGTGCAGTTGGAGCAAGAAGTGGATTAGCAGCTGAGTACGCAAGCTCTTTAGGCGTCGACTCAGAAAGACTATTTAATATAGAAGATGGAACTCCTACCTGGATTGATAAAGGTTTACCTAGCTCAATCGGCACTGAAAAATGATAGCCAAAAATTCTTATTTAACAGTTGTGGGATCAATTGCCTACGATGATGTAATAACATCAGAGGGAGCTAAAGATAATTTATTTGGGGGTTCCGCAACTTATTTCTCAATTTCAGCTTCAAATTTTTCAAATGTTTCTATAGTAGGTACAGTAGGTAAAGATTTTAGAGAATCTGATATAAATCTTCTTAAAAGTAAAAACATAGATACATCAAATATAAAAAAAAATAATTCAGGGAATACTTTCAGATGGAAGGGTGATTATAAATCAAATCCTGAAGAACCAGAAACCATATATACAAGCTTAGGAGTATTTGAAGAATTTTCTCCTAAATTAAATGAAACTCAACTTCAATCATCCCATGCATTTCTTGCAAATATATCTCCTGATATACAGCTTGAGCTAGCTCAAAGTTTAGAAAATAAAAATGTATTAGTTGGACTTGATACTATGAATCATTGGATATTGGAGAAAAAGGAAACATTAGTTGAAGTTATAAAAAAGATAAATGTTATTTTTATCAATAAAACAGAGGCAAGTTTAATTTCAGAAAACTCAGATATCGATATCGCTGCCAAATATCTACTTGAGTATGGACCTGATTTATGTATCATTAAAGACGGTAAAATTGGATCATATATGTATACAAAAGATGAAGAAATGTTTTTTTGTCCAACATACAATATTGATAGACTTGTTGATCCTACGGGTGCTGGAGATTCTTTTGCAGGAGGTTTTTTTGGATATTTATCTAATATTACTAATCCCAAAAAAGAAGACTTTCAAGAAGCTATGATTTACGGATCTACCATAGCATCATTTACCATTGAAGGATTTGGAATAGAGAATCTACTTAAAGTAGAAAAAGAAAAAATTAATTACAGATTTAAAAAAATAAAGTCTAAAGTAAATTTGGAGCAATAATGAAATATGATATAAAAGATTTAGGTTTAGCAGACCAAGGTAGGAAAAAAGCTGAATGGGCTGGAAGAGAAATGCCTGTTTTGCAGTTGATAAAAGAGAGGTTTGCAAAAGAAAAGCCGCTTGCAGGAACTAAAATTTCTGGATGTTTACATGTAACTTCAGAAACTGCAAATTTAGCCTTGACTTTAAAGGCAGGAGGAGCAGATTTCTCATTATGTGCATCTAATCCTTTATCCACCCAAGATGATATTGCTGCTTATTTGGTTTCAGAAGGAATACCAGTATTTGCAATAACTGGAGAAGATAATGATACATACTACAGCCATATCAATTCAGTAGTAAGTGAAAAACCAAATATTACTATAGATGATGGAGCTGATTTGGTAGCATTTTTACATCAAGAAAAGCCTGAACTTATGTCAGAAATAATTGGTGGAATGGAAGAAACAACAACAGGTGTTATAAGGCTGAAAGCATTAGCTAACGAAAATAAATTAAAATATCCTATAATTGCTGCAAATGATTCTCAAACAAAGCATATGTTTGATAATAGATATGGAACAGGCCAAAGTACTCTTGATGGAATAATCAGAGCTACAAATATTCTTTTATCTGGAAAAAACTTTGTAATAATTGGTTATGGTTGGTGTGGAAGAGGCTTAGCTCAGAGAGCAAAGGGAATGGGAGCTCAAACTATTGTTTGTGAAGTAGACCCAATAAAAGCATTAGAGGCAGTTATGGATGGGCACCAAGTAATGAAAATGGAAGAAGCTGCAAAAGAAGGTGATATATTTGTGACAGTAACAGGTGGCCTTCATGCAATTGGTAAAAGTCACATGGAAAATATGAAAGATGGTGCAATAATAGCAAATTCAGGTCACTTTAATGTTGAAATAGATTTAGATTCTTTAGAAGAAATGTCAGAAACAAAAAGTACTCTTAGGCCATTTGTAGAAGAATATGTTTTAGAAAATGGAAAAACTATTTGTGTACTTGGTGAAGGAAGGCTTATAAATCTTGCAGCAGCAGAAGGACATCCTCCATCGGTCATGGATATGAGTTTTGCTAATCAGGCTCTAGGATGCGAATTCTTGAAAAAAAACAAACTAGATATAGGTGTTCATGTTTTATCAAAAGAGATAGATAGTGAGATTGCTTCAATAAAAATGAAGTCAATGTCTATGAACTTTGATGCTTTGAGTGCTGAACAAGAAAAATATCTTAACTCATGGAATATAGGGACTTAAATTATGGCAAATTATTTTTTTACATCTGAATCAGTATCTGAAGGTCATCCAGATAAAATGTGTGATCAGATTTCAGACGCAATTCTTGATGAATGTTTTAGACAAGATAAATTTAGTAGAGTCGCATGTGAGACTGCAGTTGGTGGGCAACATGGAGAAGGCTTTGCTATGGTTTTTGGTGAAATAACAACAAACGCAAATCTTGATTATACAAAAATCATTAAAGACACAGTAAAAAATATTGGGTATACAAAAGATGAGTACGGATATACTCCTGATAGTATAAAAATTTTAAATAATATCGGAAAACAATCTCAAGATATTAAGGCTGGTGTAGATAATTCTTTGGAAACTAGAGGGGAAAGTGCTGGAGATTCTAATCAGCAAGGAGCTGGTGATCAAGGGATGATGTTTGGTTATGCTTGTGATGAAACTGATGAAAAAATGCCTTTAGCAATTACTTTGGCTCATGACCTATTGAAAAGATTAAGTGATGCAAGAAAAAATGGTGAAATAAGTTATCTAAGGCCTGATTCTAAAAGCCAAGTCACATTAGAGTACGATCAAAATCACAACGTGGTAAGAGTTGACACAATTGTTGTTTCAACTCAACATGACGATAACGTTTCTAATCAAGAAATTGAAAAAGATATTAAGGAAAAAATTATAGATGGAGTTATTAAAGATGATTTATTGGATAAAAACACAAAAATCATCATTAATCCATCAGGAAGATTTGTAATAGGTGGTCCAGTAGGAGATGCAGGATTAACCGGACGTAAAATTATAGTAGATACTTACGGAGGAGCTGCTAAACATGGTGGTGGGGCTTTTTCTGGTAAGGACCCAACCAAAGTAGATAGATCTGCCGCATATGCTGCAAGACATATAGCAAAAAATGTAATAGAAACTCAAATTGCATCTAAGGCAGAAATTCAGCTTTCTTATGCTATTGGTAAAGCAGAACCAGTTTCTATAATGGTAAATACTTTTGGGACAGGTAAGGTAGAGGATTCTAAAATTGAAAACGCTATAAAAAAAGTTTTTGATTTAAGACCTTCAGGAATAATTTCAGGACTAGATCTAAGAAACCCTATTTATCAACAGACTGCAACCTACGGGCATTTTGGAAGAAATGATCTTTCTTTACCATGGGAAGCTATAAATCATGCAAAGGAATTAGATAAATTATTCTAATATGACTACTGATATAAAATTTGGAACTGATGGATGGAGAGCAACTCCTGAAACAGGTCTAAATGAAGAAAATATTAGTATTTGCGCACAATCATTTGCAAAATATATTCTTGATCACCATGAAGGTGATAAAGAAGTACTAATTGGATACGACACAAGAAAGAATTCTTATGATTTTGCAAAGCTTACAGCTAGTGTAATTTCTGCAAATAAAATTAAAGTAAAAATTACTGATGCTCCTACTCCTACTCCTTTATGCAGCTATCATGTAAAAAATAGTTCTATGCATGGAGCTGTGATTATTACTGCATCTCATAACTCTAAAGAATGGAACGGATTTAAGATTCGATCATCAAAGGGATTAAGTTTCAATGATAAAGAAATATACGAAATTGAAAAAAATATAGAATACTACACTGAAAATAAATCTAAAATAAAACTTTCAGATTCAGAAATTAAGAGTATTAATGTAAAAAATACTTATATTGATTCAATAAAAAAAGAAATAGATATAAAAAGTATAAAAAATTCTAATATGAAAATAGTTGTTGATTATATGCATGGAGCTGTTTCTGGCATATTAGAAGAAATACTTGATAATGAAGAAAATTGTTACCTAAGACATGAATATGATTCAAATTTTCCAAATATGGAGCAACCAGAACCTATAGAAAAAAACCTAAGCAAATTAATAGAAAAAGTTTCCAAAGAAAAATATTCTCTAGGTTTAGCGTTTGATGGAGATGGTGATAGATTAGGAGTTATTGATGAAAATGGAAATTTTCAAACGCCTACTGATATTTTTTCTATTTTAGCAATGCATATCTTAGGAAAAAAAGAATCAATAAAATCAATTGCTACCACAGTAAGTATGACTTCTAATATTGAAGAAATAGGGAAGATATATAAATCAGAAATTATAAGAACAAAAGTGGGATTTAAACATTTAGCTCCATTGCTTGAAAATAAAAAAGTATCTTTTGCAGGTGAGGAAAGTGGAGGTTACTCAATAGGCAATCATTTAGCTGATAAAGACGGTATATTTTCCGCTCTTCTTTACTTAGAAAATCTATCTAAATCAAATAAAAAACCAAGTGAACTCGTTGATAATATCTATTCAAAATTACCCAAAAAAAAGTTTGAAAGAGTTGATAAAAACTTTTCAACCGAAGATAGAAAATCTATCGAACAAAAGATTTATAAATTAAGATATCATTTATCAAAAAAATTCATTATTACAGATGAAAATGATATGGACGGTAAAAAACTTTTTTTTGAAAATTCTTCCTGGGTTCTAACTAGATTATCAGGAACTGAACCAGTAATAAGAATTTATTTGGAAAGTGAAGAGCAACACAAATTAGATGAAATAAAAAAGGAAATAATTGATTATATTGATAATTAATTTTTTTTTATAATTTATTTCAATAATGAAAAGCTAGTTATTGAGTATAATAAAATAGATAATTATCAGAATGCCGGGGTGGCGGAATGGTAGACGCGCCAGACTTAAAATCTGTTGTCCGTATAGGGCGTGGGAGTTCGAGTCTCCCCCTCGGCACCAAATCAAAATATATATTTGATAAAATGTATAAGACTGGGCGACGTGGCGAAGTGGCTAACGCAGTGGTTTGCAAAACCTCCATTCATGGGTTCGAATCCCATCGTCGCCTCCAAAATTTTGGAATAGGGTAAATATAAATGTTATATAAATTTTTATTACTCCTAATTTCATTCGTAATGTTCATATTTGTTCTGAAAATGATGTTTCTACTACTGAATTAGCACCAGCTTCAACTTCTTTACTAGCTTAAACCCCTTTACCAGCTTCAACTCCTTTACCAGCTTCAATTCCTTTACCAGTTTCAACTCCTTTACCTGATATAAAACAAGTTCCTACAGTAGAACCTATA
>CEVE01023115.1_pt1 | contig 27209 bp, 34 predicted proteins | sample 356431 | NCBI WGS metagenome assembly CEVE01 (sample SAMEA2622764, study PRJEB7988) | marine metagenome | isolation source: saline water (ENVO:00002010), including
CGTTTGGAGAGCAAACCAAAAGTGTCGAATCTTTTCAGCCGGAACGTTTTTTGTAAGAGGGAAGACAAGACGAAACTTTGGAAAAGATTGTGTAGAGCTAGCAGTAGAGTAACAAACGAACTTATAATTACCAAACCGTGTACGTAAATTTCCATGTAAGTCTCCTTCATATTTAAAATCATCAACATCAACTGCACACCAGTTAGACCATTCAGTAACATTTGCATTTGCACGAGTAGTGTCAGGTTTGTACTGAGCAGGCGACATAAGTGGTGCGTCTTTCTTAGACTTTATTTTTCTTTTTGATAAACCATACAAGGCTTTTTCAAAGCTATCAAAGTCTTTGAACGTAAGTCTTTGAGTAGTTTTATTATCAAAAATACTATTGAAAAGAGTCAGCGATGTTTCCACAATTATCCTCATGTATTGGACCTTGCCAATCGTCTGGTTTTACCAAATCAGGTAATCCAAGTGGATTAGGTCGGCCTTCTTTAACTCCAACTTCTTTTGACATGTTGGCTTTATATACTTCATCCCATGCTTTATTAGCGTCAACGCCAAATACTTCTAAGGTACCGATCGCGAACACGCATAAGTCAATAATGCCATCAACCATTTCAGGAGCGTCTTTTTGTTCAAATGCTTTTTTTGTTTCATCAAGTTCTTCTTGCATCATACCAATTCTAAACTGCATGAACTTATTAATCTTTCTCCAGTCCACATCAGATTGCCTTTCAGCTTGCATCCATTTGTTGACACCATATTTTTTATGCATGTCTTGCATATCTTTAAACCAGTTTGTACTCATACGAAAAAATCCTCCAATGTTGCTTTCTCTTCAACCGACCAGCCGACTGAATCTAATATTAATTTAAGTGGTTCTATAAACGTCTTTTCAAATTGTGTATCATAATCAACGTACTTATGTAATCCAAGTTCTTTTGGTAAAGCTTCATGAAATGATATAACGTTTTCTTTTATGGCATTTGGTAATTTTAAATAACAAAATTTTATTCTATCGCCATTTGTTACAAGTTCATACTTGTTTTGTAATTTAAGTTTTTTGATGTGGTGGTTAAACAATAGTGAGCCTCTTACATGTATTGGACAGCTTTTTTTGTAAATAGTATCTCTGGCATACCAATCAGTAATATTAGTAACTCTTCTAGGAAAAGCAACTTCTTCAGGAGATAGCGATTTAAACTTTTGTTTAAACTCTTGAATATAGCTTTGAGCGTCTTTTTCTGTACCTGATATTATTAACTTAAATATTTCTTTAAACTTGCCACGTACAATCTCTGGTGTAGAAGACTTAATTGCTTCAATACCCATGATCTTAAGTTTAGGTTCTTTATATTGTACACCTTCGTTGTTATGTACGTTAAGTATGTATCTTTTTTTCGCGGTCCAGATACCACTGTCTGATATTCCTTCCCTTGCCATGACCATTCTTTTTTCATAAGCATTCATATTATCAAATAACTTATCATATGCTTTTTGCAATAACGTTTCAAAATGTTCTTTACATATCTTGTCAAGAAAAGCTACAGGATTATTTGGCTTGAACTTTTCAACCAATGGACCAAAATTAACATATAAAGAATCTGTATCGATAGCAATAACATAATCGTCATCTGTCTTGAGTATGTCATTCATGCCAGCATTCATAGCTTTTTCAGCCCATTGTATCGCGAGCTGACCAGATTTAGTTACGCCTTCTGCAAGTCTAATATCAAAATAATGAAAGTGTTTATTACCTAATGCGCCATACAAACTATTAAGTAGAATTTTAATAGCCATCTGTCTATTTTCTAATGTGTTAATTTCTTTTTCAAGTTCATATGTATGTTCGGCTTGTATTTGTTTTTGAGAGGCTATCATCATGTTTTTTACTGATACGCGTTCATCATAATATTCTTTTATGATCTGCGGTAAAACGCCTTGAAAGTCTTTACGATAAGTTGAACCGTTAGCAGCAACAGAGTATTCGCTTGACACCGACTTACCAGCAAGATAATACCCAACGCCATCAGTTTGAGATTGATTAACGATAGTTTCTGGAGACATATTATATTGCACGATTAAGTTTGGATACAGCGAGTTTAAATCAAAAGATACTACCCATTTGTGTCTACCAATTTGTGGTTCTTTGACATAGCCACCTTCAAAAGGTCTATATGGCATTTCTTCTCTTTGTACAGGAACTACAACTTTACGTTGATTAAGTCTACGATATATAATAGATTCCCATATAGCTGTAACACCAAACGTATCTTGATAGTTAACACCACCTTTGTATGCTATAGTCATAGCTAATGTAATCAATCCCATCTTTTCTTCTAGTCTGTCGACAAGTTGTACATCTTTCATATTGTAATCAATATACTTTTGATGATCGTCTTTATACAGATTTTTAAGAGAACCAGACTCTTCAAAAGATAATTTCTTTTCTCCAAGTACGACATATGCGATATGGTTTAACGCGTATGATTCTTGTGGACCATAGCTATAACCGAACTTTTGGAATAACTCCATATAATCTAAGCACTGAATACCAGGGATCTCATATATGACCTCGGTCTTTCCACGCTTTACAATTTCACGGGCCTCTAAGTTAAGGCCCCAAGGAGAAAACCTTAATATCTCACCAATACCTAAAACTTTTGATACTCTATTAACTAGGTAAGGTACATCAAAAAATCTTACGTTCCAGCCAGTTATAACATCAGGAGTACGTCTAGGATCAGACCAGAATTTTAAAAACTTACTGAGAAGTTCTGTTTCATCTTTACATCGGTAATATTTTACTGGCTGAATTAAAGAGTTAAGTACACTAAAGTCTCCATAACCCCATACATGATATAATTTACTCTTAGATGATTTATATGTAATTGATAGAACTTTTTGGCTTGCTTCACTTGGATGCGGAAAGCCATTGTCATAATCTGTTTCGATATCAAAAGTACCTACGTCGATATCGTCACGATTAAATTCTATATCTCTTGGAAACTTTTCGGTAATATACTGATGTACGAATTTCTTGTTGCCATATATGTTTCTACCACTAACATCAATATTTTGTCTTAGCCACTGATTAGCTTCGTACATGCTTGGAAAATCTAGTGGAGATACAGTATTACCATCAAGGCCTTTGTAATTACTTTCTTGTTTGGAAGTAACAAAAAACGTTGGCTGAAAGTGATCTTTTTTCATGACACGTTCGCCATTATTATCGTAGCCACGATAGAATATATTATTTTTAAATCTTAAAACGTTTGTATAGAATGCCATTATGTAATTATTATACCACACTTTTTCATAAATGTAAACAGGTTTTCACTTAACTTGTTAATTAGACTGCGAAAGATTCTCCACAACCGCACTGGGCCGTGGCGTTTGGATTTATTACTTTAAGATAAGAACCGCCAAATTCTGTTACATAATCTACTGTACAACCTATAACGAATAACTCTGCGGTTTTATCTAGTACTAATATATCTTCAATTAAAGTGCCTTTATCAGTCTCGTCTGTCATGCTCCACTCGTATTGAAAACCAGAACAACCTCCTCCAAGAACACCAAGATAAGCATATTTTTTACCATTCTTATTTGTTGTACTTGTTAAATAGTCTCTAGCGTTTTCTGTTAATTTTATCATTTTTAGATAGAGCTTTTCCGTAATCTGATTTATTCATCAATGGAAACATTTTTTCAGCAAGCAGATTACCAGCTGTATAATCCTGCATATAATGCCAACCTGCTAACACTCTACCATATCCACATTCTTTAGCAGCTTCAATCACACCTTCTTTATGTTCCGGAAACTTTGAACTTACATATAGACCTACCAGCATGGATTGAGTGGCGTGACCACTTGGATAAGAAAAAGTTTTGTTAGTAGTACTTACCATAGGTGCGATACTTCGATCGTGATCAAACGGTCTTGTAAGCTTGAATTTGTTTTTAAAATGATATATGGTTGGATTTGCGTCTCTTACAATATCCATCATTTCATTGTCATGAAACATCAATCCATTCTTTTCGCAATATTTTTCTATTGCATAGAACGGTTGTTCATCGTGTAAACGTATAGATTCTTCGTTTTCTGGAGTCCGTGTAGACATTAACTTTTTTAGTTTTTCTACTGCTGAATCGAGATCCAGATTAGGACTAGGAATAGATATATTTGTTAATGGTTCTTCTGGAAAAAATTTAAAGTTTTCAGTAAAATATTTAAAGTTTCTCATTATAGCCACCCCATTGCCATTTTTGTTTCTTCAGGAACCATGTCCATACTGAACGGCGGTTGAAACGTGCAGTTTGCAATGCACTCTTTTATACCTTCAACCATACCAGCCTTTTGTATATTCTGATTTATTTCATCAGCCATTGGACAAAAAGCGCTTGTAAGTGTGTGCGTAATTTTAACTAAAGTATTATCTTCTAGTATCTCTATATCGTATATTAGTCCTAGATGAATGACAGAAATACTTGGCATTTCAGGATCGTATACTTGTTCTAAGTTTTTAACAACCTGAGACATTATTTTATTTCTGTCATTCATTATTTACCTATATTAAAGTAATTATTGCGGCACCGTTGCATCAATCCCTTTAACATATTTATTCATGGTTAACAGCTCTTTTTCTGTATATTTACCACCAAATGGATCAAATTTTCCGTTTTTGATTTCATATATCAGTTGCTCAGCATGAGCTGCAAGAACGTCATTCATGTTAGTCATAGGTGCCATTTTCACCATGCCGGTGTCCATGCCTCCCCATGTATCAGATGACTTCCACGTTCCATCCATTACTGCCTTAACTCTTGACACGTAATAAGGAGCCCAGTCATCAATAATAGAAGTAAGTTGAGCTTTAGGAGCAAATTGAATCATATCACTAGCCTGTCCAAATGCGTATACGCCTGCTTTTTCAGCTGCCTGCAGAGCCGCTGGACTATCTGTATGCTGTGTGATAATGTCTGAGCCTTCAGCAATTAGAACTTTAGCTGCATCTGACTCTTTTACAGGATCATACCACGTGTTAACCCATACGATGTCAAGATCGAACTTTGGATTTACCGACGCAGCACCTAAGTAAAATGCATTGATTCCTCTGATGACTTCAGGAATTGGAAACGATGCAATGTAACCTGCTTTTCCTTTGTCACTCATGTGGCCAGCGATAACACCTTGAATATATCTTCCTTGATAAAACTTAGAAGAGTATACTGACATATTGTCATTAGTCTTATAGCCAGTTGCGTGTTCAAATTTTACGTTTGGAAACTCTTTAGCTACTTTTAACATTGGTTCCATGTAACCAAAAGAAGTCGCAAAGATAATGTCCATGCCAGCATTAGCCATATTTCTTATGGCTGTTTCTGCCTCAGGACCATACTTTACGCTTTCCATATATGTAGTTTCTACTTTATCGCCAAACTCGTTTTCAATAGCTTGACGTCCTTTGTCATGCATGTAAGTCCAACCATGATCTCCAACTGGTCCTACATAGATGAAGCCAACTTTCAGTTTGTCTGCGAAAGCTGGAAAACAGAACAAAAGTGACAGTGATAGCACTGCCAGTGCGTGCTTTAACGGTTTCATTTTTACTCCTTATCTTACTCGTGAAACAGAGCCGTTTGGTTTAGCTAAGAATGCTTCAAAGCTAACTCCGGGGTAGTTGTTTTGTAATGATAAGAAAGCTTTTAGATTAGATTTAGCATCATCAAATAATCTTATTCTTTTGAATATTTTTTGATCTAAATATTTTCTAAAAATAACTTTCTTGTTTTCTGCTGCTGGACCTGTACCAAGGTTGCCAGCTCTTTCAACATAGATTTTATCTATGTCAATTCCTTGATTTCTAAAAGTATCTAGAAAAAGATCTTTGTTATCAAAGTTAGGTCTTGCCGTAACAATTATTACTCTTGAACCTCTCTTCGTTGCGTTCTTAAGTATAGCCTTAACTTTGTTAATCATTCTTGCGATCGGTGTAGAAGTTTTATTGAAAATTTCAGCGTTAGTAAACTGGCCAAAATCAAACTTCTCGCCAGTTTTAAGTTTGTAATTATTGAATTGCTGATTGTCGAGTTTCTTTATAGTCTTACCGTCTTTTTTAACTTCAACCTTAGCAGAAGTCTTAAACATGGTTTCATCAATGTCAAAGATAGTTAAACCTTTTCCTGATTGTTCTTCTAAAAATTGTTTAAACTTTACCATTGTTTATATTATAACATATTCGACGGAAAAGTAAACAAAAAAATCACCCTCGGTAAATTTTTTGTATGTGGTCCTCGAATTGCTCTACCTTTTCTAAACGGTTAGGCCAAAGAATATACTCTTTCTCTGGATTAGCTTTTAAGTTAGTAAGTAAAGGTGTTATAGCGTTAAAAAGTCTATCTAGTCTATCTTGCGTAGTTTCAGCGGCTTCTTTAGCAGAGGCAACTTCAGTAGTCTTTTTTGTTACAACTTCAAGTTCATCTTCAGTAACTGCGGTAAAACCAAAATCAAAGAAATCGTCGTTAGGCAAGGGCTCTCATCCTCTCAACTAATCTATCAGCTCGATTGGTTACTTGTTTATACCATCTAGAATCAACCATTTCATCAGCAGCTTTATTCCAGTCTTTAGCATCAACACCGGCTTTCATACCTTTAAACTTAGAAAGTCTAGGCAATCCCATGTTGAACATCATGTTAGCCACAATTAGCTGGACTTCTTCTGGTAAATCTGACCAATCATCGTAAAGTTTTTGACATTCGGCTAAAGTAATTTCAATATCTCTTTCAAAGACTTCTATGACTCTTTCTTCAGAAACTGGAGTACCAATTTCCATTCCTTTCTCTGGATCAGCCTCAGTTACAAGGTGGCCAATACCAAAAGTTGGATAGCCTAGATGGTCTTTATAGATTTCGTATTTACAACCTTCGTCTACAGTCAGCTCTTCTCTTAGCTTATCAATATCCATTATTTTACTCCTTAAATATCTATTTATAATGGAAAAGGCGTAGACTGACGCCTACGCCTGTGGGGATTTATTTTGACAAAAAGTCATTTTCTTCTTCAGTATAGGGCCACATATTAGTACCTCGAATGGTATTCTTCAATGGTTCTATCATTCATCTTTTGCAAAATTTGCTCATACTCTTTTTGCTGATTAAAACCTAAATGAATCATTTGACTCGCGATCTCTCTATTAGCAGCCATTTGTCTGGCAAACTGATAGTTTTTTAGTGCTCTCTTAAAGAAAGAAGAAATAGCTTCACATGCTTTACATGCGAATGCTGGTATTGCTATTGTAGTCATTAGTTCCTCGTTAAATTAGTCGATGTTAATTGTACGAGGCTGCTTCTCTTCCGGTAGAATTACTTCTAGTTTGACAGTTAAGATTCCATCCGTCATGTCTGCACCAGTCACTTCCGTATATTCGGACAGTCTGAATGACTTGGCAAATTTACGTGCGCTAATTCCTTTATGCACGTAAGCATCTGCTTCTCTTCGTTTATCTCTATTTCCTTCGATAGTTAGGATATGTTCCTTCACCTTAATCTCGATGTCAGATTTCTTGAAGCCAGCAACAGCCATTTCAATAATGTACTTATTGTCTTCTTCTCTTACAACGTTATGTGGTGGGTAACCATCGTTTGCATGCGTATGAATATCCTGCAATGCATCGAAAATGTGATCAAAACCTAAAAAAGCGTTTCTTGGGAATACAAAGTTTCCAGTCATATTATCCTCCTGTTAAGCAAGGTTTAAAAACGGACCCGGCCAATCCGGCATCCTATAATATATATAATTACTTTTTTCCAAATTTAAACGGTTCACGTTAAATTTTTTTTTACTTTGATCCGTTTCCTATATTGTACTTTGGACAAAGTTGCCATTTGTTTTTATCTTTGAAAGAAATTATCTTAATCTGCCTGAGTGGAGCTAGAGGTTCTAGCTTCTTATTGGTATCTACAGTTAGTAGACCCCAATCACTCATGAGCGTAGCGATTGTGTTTCTACGTGCTATATCATTTTCTTCCAAATTAGATTTCTTTCCATCTAATAGAAAGAGTTCTTTAAAATGTACTATGAAATATCTACCTTGTTTATGAAGGATATGACAGGACTGATATAGTTTGTTGTCTTTGCGTGATGCTACGCCGATTCGAGTAAGTGTTTCTTTGATCTTTAAAAAATCATCTGGCTCGTTCAATGTTACTTCTAGCATATTGCTAGAATCCCATTCTATAATGTTATTGCTTTCCACCTTTAGCCACCTTGTTTCTCAATTCATTTAACTGATCAGCTGTGAATAATTTTAAAACTTGGCGGGCTTTTTCATTGCTATACCCATAATAAGCTTTTATTGTTTCCACGTCACTGATAGTTTCAGGTTTAAACCATTTTGAAAACCTTTTACGCTTTCTAACTATATTTATAAGAAAATCGAATTGGAGGCGATTATCAGCGTGAGCATATCTATTCATCTCGTTAGCGGCAAGTACAGTGTCTGCAAAATAAGACAAAGATCGATTAATCATGAAAGGTGCGTATGCTTTTTCAGCCACGTCGTCTATCATAATATCTTTTTTTGTAGAGTTTATTGCATTTACATATTCAAATGGATTCATAATATAGTCTTTCTGATTAACTAGATACACCTAGTGTTGAATAGTTATTTCCAAAAGCCAACACACAAACTGTGTTATGGTCTCTATGAAACTCAGCTACAGTAAATGTTTTCTTTTGTGGATTTATATAGATTCTTAATGGTAATATAGCTGGAATATCTGACAACCCTTCTTTAGTTCTTACGGTTGCTAGCATTTCTCCTTGTGAAAATAGTATTTCACCTCTTTGAACCATTACTGTTTCAAATTCTTCTTTTTGTTCGCACATTACTGGCTTATCATTCCACTGTCCAGCATATGCCGCCGTTACAGTAAACGATATCCATAATGAAAAGAATATCAAAGCTATCCTATTATATATATCTAGTTTCATGCCATTCTCCTATTTACTAATTGTTCGGCTAAAGCCATTCCCATTGTCCACCCTAGATGTCCTGCTCCGCTGTTAATCCAAAGGTCTTTTACTTTAGTTATTATTGGTAACATATTAGGAGTCATAGGTCTTAAACAAGCCCATTTTTTATAATTTTCGCTATCCACAAATGTATTATCACGTACCCAATCAACTAAAGGTTTGATTCTGTCTTGTCTTATACTATGATTCCAACCAGCAAGTTCAGCAGTTCCTGCTACTCTAAAAGTTAGATTACTAAATGTTGATGCTACTATTTTAGCGTCATCATCTAATATCGATGTCCATGGCGCGTCTTCGGCGTCTCTGCCTGTGTAAGTTATAGAATAACCTTTGATAGGGTATATATTTAAACTTGGCACTAATTTAGAAGTGTATGCTCCTGCACATATGATAACTTCATCAAATCTTTTTTGTAAGTTAGGTAAATCTTTTTTATCTACACCTAGTTCAATTACTGCATAATCATATTTATCTTTTAACATTTTAGATAATTCATTACAAAACGTGTAAATATCTCCAACAGAATCTTCTTCAGTATAAGTGGCACCTACAATGTCTTTAGAATATATATTGTACTTTCCAGCCAAATCTTCAGTAGCAACTTTTACTCTACCCCAACCTGTATCTTTAAACTTATCTAAAGTTTTTCTAGCTTTATTCCATGATTTTTCATTTTTATATATGTGTAATATGCCACATTCATTTTGATGATAGTCTAAATTAAGTTCCTTAACTAGTTCTTCCATCAACTCACGAGATCTTAAACTATATTCAATAGTCTTTCTAGTATTTTTATTATATGAGTTAGTAATAGTGGCGCCAATAAATCCTGCAATCCATTTTATTTTTGGCCATGACCAATGGTCTGGTCTAAAAGCAAGAGGAGCATCAGGTTGACTTAACCATTTTATACCTTTAACTATATTACCATAAGAGTTCCAGACTTCTGCATTACACACAGAAAGTTGACCACCATTAGCGTAACTACACTGAGACGCTATACCATTAGGATCGTAAACTCTGACCTTGTATCCTTCTTTAGCTAAGAAATACGCGGTTGTAATTCCAGCGACTCCAGCTCCAACTATTGCAGCGCTCTTTACGCCCAAGACTCGACTCCACCTTGATAGTTATCAAAGTCTAGTTCTTCTAACAGTCGTTCTTTTGTAAAGTCTATTGTGTCAACATTTTTATTAAGATGCGTGCGATCACGAAACAATTGTGGAACCGTTCTTAGTTTCATCTCTTTCATAAAACTTCGAGCTTTTAAGTCGTAACTTAAGTTAACTTCTCTATACTCAAAGCCCCATTCAAGAAGTTTTTGTTTCATAATATTACAATAGGCACAGTTATTTTGAGTGTATAAAGTAAGATTAGCTGAATTGTACATCTGACATTACCTCCGTTAAACAAGCTACTACATTAAGTTCGTGATCTGCAACAAACGCATTTTTGTACTGATAATCGGCTAAGATTAAGACAAGTTGAGGAATAGACTGAGGTGATACCTTGTCAGACATTCTATCATAAATTGCTCTAAAAATTGCGCTTGCATCTGTATCTATATTATTTACAACCCAATTACGCATCTTTTTAAAATCTTTATTTTTCAAATGAGTGAAAAGATTATCGTAATTGGTATCAGAAATATTTACTAAGATACTTTTATCTATAGAACCATTGGCAATACCAAACCTTTGAAGTTCATTAAGAACACGCCTCCAATCAGGAAAGTGTTTCATAATGATATCAGCGAGTACTTGATTGTCAGCACACACGATACCTTCATCGATAAGTATCAGCTGACAACGAGTCATAAACTCACCACATAACGTAGCCTTATCACCAATATTAAATTCATATACACCACATCGAGAATGTAATGGCTCGATGATACGATTCTTAAAATTACATGTAAGAATAAATCTACAGTTATTAGAAAACTCTTCAATAAAAGCACGAAGAGCTGGTTGAGTAGATTGTGGATTTAGATAATCAGCTTCATCGAGAATAACGACTTTTAGGCCGCCTTGTAGCGATACAGATGAAGCGAATTGTTTAATCTTAGTTCTTAAGGTGTCAATGTTACCTTCTTCAGAACCATTGATCAAGATATAGTCTAGCTCGAGCTCATTACATAGAGCTCGAGCCACTGTTGTTTTACCCAGGCCGGCAGAGCCGGTGAGTAACATATTAGGCAATTCGCCACTTTTTACTATCTTAAGGAAGGTTTGCTTAAGCGACTCGTCTAATATGCAATCTTGTATTTTAGTTGGCCGATATTTTTCGACCCATAAAAAGTCTTTTGACATTTACGTATTCTCCATAACAAATAATAATAAAATTCACACATTACGTAAACTATTTTTCAGAAGCCTTTGATTTTTCTTCTGGTGCGGGTTGTTCACTAGAATCTTTCATTGCTTCTTCCTGCTGAATCTGTTCAGACAGCTGGATAATTTGAATGCACTGGTCTCTTAGTGCTCCAATGGTGGATAGTTCTTCACCTTTAAATCCACCTCTCTGAGTAACAGCATCAATAACAGCTACTGTACTTCTAGATGCCTTATTAGTAAGGTCTTTTAATTGCTCAATATTTTGCGACATAACGTTATGCTCCGTAAGTTGAAGATTTTTCAAGCGCAATCCAATATGTCAATGGCATTTCTTTATGCTTGAATTGCGTAATTAGTTTAGAAGAGATCTCTACATCATAATCACCAGGGAGAATCTTAAGATTAGAAATGCTCAATATAAAGTTAAAAACAGCGTCCTGTTTAAACTCGCCGTCAATATCAATTGAATAAGCATTAGACGTAGCGTTTTGGTTCTCAACAACTGACAAACTTAGTACACCATCTTTTGCTTGAATTGATACTTCATTATGACCAAGAGTAGAAGCGGCTTTCTTTAGACGATTTAGAGTATCGTTGTCCAAAGTAAACTTGACATCTGGCTCTGGCATAGTAACATCTTTTGAAGGAGATGTTAAAGTTTCTTCGGCAGCATAGAAGTACTTTACTTTAGATCTTCCGCTTGCGTCAGCAACGACAACATATTCATCTTCAAAAGTTAGACTAGGTTGATTCACTAGTCCAATAACGCCAATAAATTCATTTAAATCATAGATTCCAAAATCTTTGGCGAATTCTTCTGTAACGTCAGCTCGAGCTACTACGTTTCGAGCTTCGCTAATAGTCTTAATAGTAGTCCCTGACCTAATCATCATGTTTTGATTAATGCCAGAGAAGTTCCTAAGAACTTGTAGGGTATTTTCACTTAGTTCCATAACAAACCTTTCCTGTTTCATTTTGATAGTATATTATATAATATTTTTTAGTGTTTGTAAACATTTAATTTTTCATCTTAGAGAAATTACGATCTTTTACAAATTCTATTTTCGACTCGAATTTTCCATCTAAGATGTCTCCTTTATGCGATATGATGAAAGTGTTTGTATCATCGTCAAGCATATTAAGTATCTTCAATAAGTTTTCAATACCATCATGATCTAATGATGAATCAAACGTTTCATCTAGCATTAATAAGTTTGTAGCCACTGAGTTTTTCATCTTGGCTATCTGTCTCCAAGTAAACAATAACGATAGATCTATCCTTTGCTTTTCACCTTCACTAAATGACTCGTATATAAAATCATCTCTGTGTCTTGATCTAATAGTTTCTTGAAAGTTTTCATCTAAATCAAACTGAACATAAAAGTCAAGTACTTGTAGATATTGATTGACTAACTTGTTGATAGCTGGTAGATACTGTTTAATAATCTTAGTTTTAATTCCGGTATCTTTCAACATTTCCGCTATGACACCATTGTAGTTAAACTGCTCGGAGACCATGAGCTTTTCTTCAAACATATTTTCTTTGTTTTGATTTAAATCAGTTAGTTCTTTCTTTGCTGTGTTTAAATCAGCAGAAACATCTTTATCTAAATATTTTCTATAGTCAGCTATGTTACGCTGTAATGATGAGATCTCCCTGTTGTTTTCAGAGAGTTTAGATACTTTATCTCGAAGCGATAGTAATATGCCGCTGGTCTCTGTAATCTCCTCTTCCACGCCCGTTCCTTCTTTTCCAATAGACTTAAGCGTTGCTTTATTCCTATCTTTCTCTTCTTGGCACTGGCTGAGTATAGAATGTTTATGCCCGTCTGCCAAGGCTTGGTCGCATACGGGACACGTCTCATTCTCTTCGAAAAAAGAGATGCGGGTATCGACGTCGGAAATCCTCGTCTGTGCATCCTGACTTCTGAGTAATAGTCCCTGCCTCCTATCCTGTAAAGTGTCCATCCTTTTTTCGGTTTCTTTAATAGCGTCGTCGAGACCCAAGCTAAGCTCACTATTCTTAGCCTGTAATTCATCGATGCTATTCTGCGCTCCAGATATCCGATGTTCATATTCTTTTCGATTCTCTTCCGTTAATGCTGTAATGTCTCTAATATATTTTGTTTGTTGATCAACTTTAGATTTTATTAACTCTATGTCGTGACCGATCTTTTTCATCTTTTCTTTTAAGATGCCATTCTTTTCTCGTAAGATAACATTCATCTTTGAAAAAATGTTAATATCTAAAAGATCCTCGATAACATCCCTACGATTTCCAGCATTAAGTTGCATAAAAGGAATGAAGGAGGAAGAACCTAGAACAACGACCTGATGGAAACTCTTATGATTGAGTTTCAAGATGTTAGACTCGAGGATCTTTTGATATTCATTGGCATGAGAAGATTGGTTAATCATCATGCCGTCTTTCCATATCTCAAAGATTGTTGGTTTTATACCTCTGATGATATGAAAATTGGATTGTCCAATAGTAAATTTAACTTCTACTACGCACTGCTTTTGATTGATAGAATTTACGAGTTTACTTTTGTTGATATTTCTATGAGGCCTACCAAATAAAGCGAACGACAAAGCGTCTAACATAGTCGACTTGCCAGCTCCATTTTGACCCACAACAAGTGTAGACTTATTTCTGTTAAGTTCTATTTCTGTAAAGCTATTACCCGAGGACAAAAAGTTTTTATAACGAATAGTTTTAAATATAATCATGCTATTTCAGTTGCCTGTGCTTCAGTCATAAGTTCTCGCATTTGAACTTTAATTTTATTCTTATCTAGATCTGTATCGACTGCTTCAATGTAAGAGTCAACTATTTCTGCTGTATCTTCAAAACTCATGTTTTCTTCTTCAACATTAGTTCCCATAAACTCATTAAAGTTTTCAGCAATCTTTAGTTCATATATCTCTTGATTTTGAATATTATCGATAAATCTATCGAAAGTAAAAGGATCAGTCTTATTTATCACAATAACTTTTACAAACTTTTTATTAAACTTAGTCACGTCAAAATTACTGTAATCATTTTTTTCATCGTCATATAATACTTTTTCAAAGATAGTATAAGGATTTCTAATTCTTTCTATCTCACGAGTTTCAGTATCTAAAATATGAAAGTACTTTGGATCATGTGCGTCGTTCCAAAAGAATTCCATAGGATTACCTAAGTACCATATATTATCTTTTCTAGATGACGTATGAAAATGACCTGATAAAACCATTTCAAATCTTTTAAAGATCTTTGGATTCATACCATGAACGTTAGTAATACCTCTCATCATCTCGAATCCTGTAAGTTCTAGATGAGCGCCAATCCAATCAGCTTGACATTCTTTAATAAAAGTCATGCATTGATCGTAGTTATCGTTACATATCCACGGTACCAATCCTATTTTTAAAGAATCATATTTCATGACAGTAGGTTCCATAATAATATGGACTTCGTTCATGTAATGGCCTAAACACTCTTTTAAAGAGTTAAGCTCATTAGTATTCTTAAAATAAGTATCGTGATTCCCAGGAATAATATCCATAGACATACCACGTTTTCTGACTTGATCTAAGAACACTCTTCTATTATGATTAAGTGCTTTAAAGTTTATAAACTTTCTGTGATCATAATAATCTCCTAAATGCAATATTTGTTTTATATCTCTTTTATCGCATTCCGGAAAAAATATATTTGAGTAGAAATCTTCTGCATTTGCTAAGAATATTTCTGATGAGTTACGTATACCACAATGGGTATCATTTAGTATTGCTATCTTCATGCCATGAATTCACTTAAGTCTGAATCAGCTACTTTAGTCCTTTTTCTTTTCTTTTCTTCTTTTACGAGTTCTTTAATCTCACTGTCAGTAGTTCTAACTCTTTCAATTCTGTCTCTTAATGTATCAACAAAGTGTGTTGCTACTTGTTGACCAACATCGCCTTGAGACATATCGACGTCGATAAAGTTTTCAACTCCAGATTTTGTAAGATATTTAAGTTTGATTTCTTGTTGTTTCTTTTCTTTTGTAATACGTCTTAAAAACGCGTACCAAGTTATCTGCGTAAAATATGCAAATGCATTTGGCTTTCCAGTTCTTGTTGCTGCCTCTAGGTTATAGTTACCAATAGCCTTCAAACAATTTTCTACCGCATCCATTACCATTTCTTCGCGATAAGTATAACGAATAAAATTAGATTTATGAGATAAACCTTCCGCAATTCTTAAGAAACATTGCGCTATATAGTCTGGTACTTTTGGAATTTCGGTTCCATCGTTACGGGATTGTTCTACGATAGTAACATAATCGACAACAGCCGACGAAAACTGAGCATTATTGACGTAATGAATGCTTTTTTTACGTGCCATTTTTACCACCTTTCATAATATATTATACACTAAAAAAGTGTAAATGTAAATGATTATTTTTTTCTTTCAAACGTGAAAATACTTGTTTACAAACGCCCATTTTTATGATAGAATATAAGAGTAGTATGGGGAGGGAGGAATATACCTTTTTAATGCAACGTACCCTTTGGCTTAAACGGAATAATATTAGTGCCTAAATCAGAATCTGGATCAATGTCGTCCTCACGTACCATGTGGCCGTACTTTTCAGCTAAAAATTGGTCCATCTCTTCTTCTGTCAGTTCTTCGACTGCGTGTGCTATTTCATCCGTATTGATATAAGCTTTTCTCTTCTTATTGCTATTTTTTAAATCTGCCCTTATCGAGTATATACAAGCTTTGTAGTGCTTTAAAAGATCGGGCGAAGGATTGGAGGCAACAACAACATGAGATGAATTAAGAGTTTGTAAAGACTCTGGATCTTCAGTAAAAGACAGCCAGGGTCTAAAGGCAAAAAACTTATATCCTCTTGCATAGTCCTCTACGGTTACTATTCTAAGAGTTTTGCTTATAAGAATATCGGCGATTTCGTCTTGAGTATCCCACTCTAAGACTTCGCAGACTATTTCTTCGTTATTAGTAAGTTTAAATTGCTTTATATTTTTCATAATTGTACTTTATAAGTTTTATGGTTAAATTTTTCTCGGCCATATATTCTAAGTCTTTCATCTGCATGCAAGATACCAAAGTTCTTGCGAGACTTCCAAGATATGTCGTCAACAATGTCGTAAAGAGTTGTTTCTTTACCATCGTCTGTTTTCCTTAATCCTCTTCCAATACTTTGTAGTACTCGTATCTGTGACTTTGATGGAGAAGCGAATACGATATTATGTAGGTTCCTTATATTTATACCTGTACTAAACGTACCGAGTGAGGCTACTATAATAGCATTCCTCTGCTTTTCCACAATACCTCTAATTGCTTCTCTGTCAGAAGTTTCAGTCTGTCCAGACACGAAAAAAACCTTGCGAGTTTCATGTGCTTTCTCCGTTATAAGTTTATGTAATGGCTTTCCATGTTTTTCTACGTAATTATATAAGACTAACGTATTTCCTTTAAGGTCTAGAGTTAGATTTCTTATGAACTTATTTCTTTTCTCATATGTCACTATGTGTTCTATTTCTTCTTGATAAGTTTTCTTTCCAAATTCTTTTCTCGTTTTGTCTTCGTACTCGAGTACGATTCTTCTAATGTGTAACTTAGCGAGCGTATCGTTATCTTGTAAGGCTCTTGTGCTGGTAACGCGGTATACTTTACCGAATAATCCTTGTAATACGAGTTCATGTGTTAGTGCTCCATCTAAAGTACCGGTGGTTCCAAATCTATATCCAGCCTCGGTACACTTATTCATAATAGTTGTTAATGACTTAGACTTAAAGCCATGGCACTCGTCACCAAACACTGCTCCAAATCTTGCAAACCAATCTCTTTGAAATTTGTATATTGACTGCCAAGTACTAATAACTATTCTTTTGTAAGTATTCTTGTCTTTTCCGGAATATATTCTATGACAGTGTCTTTCAACGTCATAACCATAAGTTTTAAAGTCATTGTACATTTGTTCAACTAAAGAAGTAGTTGGTACTATGATCAGTATATCTTGCTTTTTTTCTTCAAGAGAACATAGTAACCATCTCGCAAGAACATAAATTATAAGAGACTTACCTGAACCAGTTGGTGATAACAATATTGAATTTTTTCTTTGTATGCCAGTACACACGGCATCAAACTGATAGTCTCTTATTTCAAAAGGTAACTTCAAAGCTTCTATAAATTTCATCATAAAATCAGCATTTACTGGATTACCTTCGTTTGGACTTCCATATTCGGTCTCTTCAATATCTATCTCGTATTCTCTGCTTTCAGCAAAAGATAGAACTTGTGGCCACAGACCAGCTGGAAGTTCTCCAGTTATTTGATTGTATAGTCTAATCTTTCCATCCCACATTCTATTCTTATACGCCGGCATAAACCTGTAGCCAGGGACGTAGAAAGAAAAGAACTCTCTTAGTTCTGCGCTTATACTTCGGTCGCATTCTAAAAATAAAGTTGCGTGATTTAGTTTCCGGATTCGAATTGTTTCCATTTGATTATGTTCGATATAGTCTGGTGCCGCCATTTTAAATTATCTATTATCTCTGTTAATGTATCAATAGTAGTTTTCCAATATTGAATTTTTTCTTCTGATTTTTGTATCTCAGGATCGCTATCGTAATAGTAATCCATTTCGCCTTTTAGTATCTTCAATCCATCAAATGGATCTGGTTCCCATCCTTTTTCTTCTAAAGTTTCCCTATCCATCTTTCCATTATAGTAAAGCCACTTATCTTTTAAAAGTTTCTTCTGTTCGAATTCTGCTCTTTTAAGAGACAATTTAGCTTCGGACCACATTTGAAGATATTTTGAATGTAATTTGGGAGTGTTTCTAGAAGTGTCATCTAATGAGTGATTATCGATAACACTGTCCTTTTGCCACATCTCGTGGACTTTATTTAAGTCAATCATCTTTTTTCCATTATGTTTAAATTATATATAAGGTTCTAAGAACCAACAGTTCCAGTAACGTCGAATGAATCTACAAATTGTCCTGTAGAATTTTTAGTAAGTAAATTAAAATAAGTAAATCTAAAAGAAGCTCCAAATGTTATAAAAGACTCTCCTCCCTGTGTAGAAGCAAATTGTATATCAGTTAAAGCTATCGGTATGCAGTTAACGTATTGAATTCTTTTTATTGGATTGTTGTGACTCGATAAAATAGATAAAGTTATATCTGACTCGGCTGGAGGCTTTTCAGTTTTAGCTTTAAATCTATCTATCGGAGTTGTCATATCCTGATCTAGAACTCTTCTCATCCAGTTATGCATTTCAGTGTATGACTTCATGTCTTCATCTAATATAATATTTATTAACAATTCGTTATATGTTAACTTATCACCAATAAAAGGTACAGAAGCTATCTTCTTGTAGCTCATCTCAACTGGATTCATGATTACACCGGGGTGTGTAAAGTCTTGAACAAAAAACTCTAAATTTGGATAATTCTGTCTGTCAATTACTGCCCTAAAATTCGTAGGTTGTAAGTAATTAAAATTCTTTGTAAGGTTCGCCATGTATCTATTTATATCGTTTGTAAGCAAAAAAAGGGGCCGGCGAACCGACCCCAGTGATTTTTTGCATTAAATCTAATTATGCACCAAGAATATTATCAACTCTGAAAATTCTGTAGTACTGATTAGTTTTAACAGCAGCTAATCCGTCTCTTCCAGACATAGAAGCTGTATCGACGAATGGGTTTGATACCATTCCATATCTGGTTTTAAACCCGATTTTTGGCTGGAATGTGTTCTCACCAACTGCTCTTACCATTGTCAATGGTACGTATGGACAATAGAAGACACCTGCATCGTATGGATTTGTACCCTTATAGCCTACGTTTACGTAGTCCACTGAAGCGTACGGGTCGATGTAGACTCTCATTCTGCCGTTCATTACACCGGCAAAAGTATTACCTGTGTCATCTACATTCAAGTTAGTTGACAATGCTGGAGTGTAATCGAGCATGCCAGCTGCGGCTAGTGCAGATGCTACGTCAGATGAGCAGATCATAAAGTTACCTTTACCTCTACGTGTCTCTTTAGCAATTACGTTTGACTCTCTTTCAATTTGAAGAATCAAACCTTTAAACTTCTCAACTGACCATCTACCATCGGCGTCTGTCTGAACGTTGAAGATACCGTTAATAGCAGTGTTAGCTTGAAGTGCGCCTGTCTTAGCTTGAGAGTTAATAGTTCTAATAACTTCTCTATTAATTTCAGCCAAGATCTCTGTTGACAGAATATTTGCCAACTCAGTCTCAGCGTCTAGACCATGAATTGCTTTAAGGTCTTGAGCCAATTCCAAGCTGTATTCTGCTTTAAGCGCTCTTGACTTAGCAGTAACAGTTGCTTTTTCGATGGTGAATCCCATTTGATGGAAGTCTGAACCACCGGTTACTCCAAGTGCCTCTCCGTCTGCAGTTGACATACCACCTGCGAAGATATTAGTCAGTCTCTGATCGTCGATAGTTGAGTCACTATCTGTATCAGTAATGCCATTTAAGCCTGAAGCATTATCGGAATCGTGTGTTCCGGCGCTGTCACCTGAGAATTGAGTTTCAGCTTCGTTAAACAATGCTTCTTTTGCTGAAGTATTTGCCGCGTTATATCTTGACTTCATTGCGAAGATCAAGCCTGTTGGACCGGACATTGGCTGCACGCCGCAGACATCGTATGCCATCAAGTTTGGCATTGCACGTCTTACGAGTGCGATCAAGACCGGGTTCCAGTTAGCAGTACTCGCGGTAGAGTTAGTCGGAACTCCTGCATTCTCTGAAATCATACCTTCTTCTCTAAGGGCGATTTCTTGGTTTTCGAGAATTGCTGCAGTTACGGCTTTTTTATGATGATCTGTAATCTTACCAGCTGACTCTTCGTTCAATACTGGAGACCACTTTTCGATCAACTTATCGTATGATGCTGTATTTTGCATAGCTAGTGCTCCCGTTATTTGTTAGCAGTTTTCTTAATTGCGCTAAGGTATGATGCCATAGAGTCAGATGTTTCCACAATTGGACCATCTTCTGCTTCAGCTTCACCGCTAGCAGTATTTGCAGCTTTAGTAAAGTATGATTCTTTGACTGTTGCTACTTTCTTAGCGAAAGTCTCTTCATCTTCAAAATCAATATTCTCTACTAAGCCTTTAAGCTTTTCAACCTGAGTCTCGGCTAGGTCTTTTGATGCTTCACGGATAACCGCTTCGCGTTTATAACCTTCCAATTCTTCGGCCATTGCGATTGCTTGACCAGTTGTGTCATTGAGCTTTTGCTCTAGATCGTCAACTGTCCCGGCAAGTTCGTCAACAAGATCGGTTTTTCCTTCTGGTACCTCGATGTATGACTCTGTAAATAGGTCTTTCAACTTATTCATAAAGTCTTCTGCAATCTCGGTTCTTAGACCATTTTGAATTGCCAACTTGTTTTCTGACATCCAGTTTTCAACTACGTAGTTTAAATAGCTGTCTACTTTCTCTACGAGGTCTGCTTTTGTCTGATCGATTTCTGCAGCTAATTCCTCATTGTACTTTTCTTCTAGCCTATCAACCTCGTCTGAAAGCTTTGATTGAATTGCGGCTTCAAAGATAGTTTCTGCCTTTGCCTTAAAATCGTCTGAAAGTGTAGCTTCTTCAGACACCAATGCTTTAAGATCATCTTTGAAATCGGCTTTGTAATCGATTGAAGGCTTATCTTCAATGATTGCATCTTCCTCATTCTCGACGTGATCTTTCATGACTTGCGAGTACATAGCTTCAACTGCGCCTTTTTTGGCTTTGTTCATCTTTTGATACATCGCGTTAATCATGCCTGATTTAGTTAACTTAGGCATTGGATCTTTTTTGGTGCTATCAGCAGCTGTTCCACCGGCCATCTTACGACCACCTGCAGTACCAGTTGCGTCACCAGCCTTGTCTACACTTGCGACTGATTGGGCTTCAGCATTCTTAGGATCGTGTTTCATTTCCAAGATTTCCTCATCGTCTTCTTGGAGTTCAACATCCTGATCTTCGATTTGATTTTCATCAGTCATTTTTTGACTCCTTATTTTGATTTAAGTAACGAGAGGAAATTTTTAAACTCACGAACCTGAGTCTCATAGAGATCAGCACGTGGAGCTTTCTTAATTTCAGTCTCCATTTGTTCAATTGTTCGAGCTTCGATAATTCCGTTATTCCAGACCCATTCAACTCCTTCCATTATTCCATTAACGAAAGCACTAGGTGCTGATGGATCTTGCACGATATCAATCGCGTTTAAGAGATAATCGTCATTAACGACCATGGTGTTACCATTTTGCTTCAAACTTCCCATACCACGAGTCGAAACACCGAAATTAACTTTACCGTCAAGCAGCCCTTTTACAACCTGCCCCATGGGAGTTTCTAATATCGATGCCTTGCCCACAACATTGTCACCGTCCATTTCTAGACTTTCAATCTTGTGGGAAACCCTATCTAAATTAACGGTCGGACCTTCAGGGTGGTTTAATTCTCCAACGGCTCTGCCTTTGGAAACCTGAGTATCAATGTACCTACCAAGAGCTTTCTCCATGATAGGCTTTGGATATATACGACCGTTTCGATTCTTTACATTAGCTTGAGCGAAGATACCTTGAATCTTATAGTTCTTTTTGCCGGTCTTTTCGTCGGCTTCAACTATGTATTCTAAATCGCTTTCGGTATATTCTGATATAAGCTTCATGTTATTTCCTACTTCATTCTTCTGTATTGTTTTAAAAACTCTTTTGACGCCTTTTCAGCTTCGCTTTGAGAACGGTATACATCGAGTCTATCACCATCAACATAAGCAACAAATCCATTTCGTTCCTTATGAATTTTGACAGTAACTCTGCCAATCTTCTTATTATATACTTCCTTACCCTCTGGTTTTCTACCAGCTAGTTCTCTCAAATGTAAAAAAGTTTTCATTCCATTACCTTTATTTATACTTTTAAGGTTTTCTACTTAGATCAACAAGAACCTGTTTACTCTTCACGTTCCCCTTCTTGTCCGTCCAGTTCTTCGTCTCCCACTTCGAGTTCGTCATCACTATCGGACTCTTCTTCGGATCCAGCTTCAACCTCATCCTCTTCATCTGTGTCGCCTGAGTCACCGTCATCTTCGGCGCCTTGAAGATCTTCATCGTCTTCTTCATCGCCGTCAAGATCGAGCTCTGGCTCTTCTGGTTCTTCTTCTCCATTATAGATTTGACCTGCCAATCTTGTTTTTTCTTGATCGAGTATGTCATTAAGTTTAATTGTCATGACTTCTCCAAAAATAGCTCCGGCTTTATTAAAGTCCTGAGCCATAGAAGCTTTCACCAGATCTTCAATTGGATTAACTTCTTGTTCGTTTTCAACTTTAGCTGTTGCATCATTCATTATACTGCTCCTTGATCGTCATCTTGTTGTTGCGCTGCTGCTATTTCTTTTTCCATTTTATCAATTTGATCGTCGTCAAGCATTAATACATGCTTTTGAACATACTCTTTGGAGAAATAATCACCTACATATTGCGAAATTTGGTCTAAAGTTTGTATCTTTTCTCTAAGAAGTTCGGCTTCTTTTAATTCCGCGAAATGATTATCTCTCAAAAAGTCTACATTTAGTTTATTATTCCACTGTTGCCAATCTTCTTCAGTAATAATAGACTTCATGATTAACTGTTTCTTAAGAATATCATAGAAAAGATTAGCAAATCTGTTTCTTATTCTATCGATAAACTTTTGAAACTTTAATTCATCTCTACTTATCTCAGTCGCTCTTCCAAGAGAAAATTGTTGTTCTTGTTCAAGCCTGTTCATTGGAACATTTAGTGACCTGTACAACCTCTTTTGAAAATATATTACGTCTTCGATCTGTCCTAGGTTCTCTCCCCCTGGTAATGTGGTAATCTCAGTACCACGGCCTCCCTCTCTTCTTGGTAACCAAAAATCTTCCAGCATCGACATATGTTTTCTATCGTCACGTATCTCGCCGGTCTTGGCATCGTACACTAATTTATTTCTGTACTTTGCCATAATATCTTTCATGTATTGTTCGGCCTTACCTCTTGGTAAGTTACCAACATCTATGTAAAACATTCTTCTTTCTGGAGCTCTTGCTAGCCTGTAAATAACTAAAGAGTCTTCCATCATTCTTAGTTGAGTTATTGGCTTTAAAGCTTTGTGTAAGTACGAAATAACTTTCTTTCTATGTTCGTCCATCAAACCAGAAGTACAATAACTTACAGAATCGGCCGTAAGTTTTATTCCAGCGGTTTGATTCCCTGGCTTTTCTTGGTAGATATAAAATTCATCTACTTTCTCAACTATCTTAGCTCCTGTTACAGGATCTTTCTTATGTTTTACTTGTTTAACTTTTCTAATTTTTGCAGTGTCTACATATCTAATTTCTTGAATACCTGCATTCAAGTTATTTTCATCTGCAACTAAGTGATGATATATTCTTCCATCAACATACCATCTTCTAAAAATGTCATGACCTAACTCTTTAAAGTTAAGCATATTATAAATTTTTTCAAATTCTTCTGTAATTTGTTTCTTTATACTCGCGCTAACTGGAACTAAATCTAAGTTAAGTGCAAGTGCTGGCTTTTTGTCGCTAGCCGTGATTGCTTCATTAACGATGTCTTCGATAGCTGCATCAGCTTCTGGATGCATCGCACTTCCTCTATACTTAAGTATAAGTTGAGCGTTATCTTTGGAATCGTCTCCATCCATATTGATGTACGTACCATAGTGGCCACCACCAACTTTAGATGACACATAACCGGCTCCATCATCGTCCGTAGGTGGAACGATAGATTTCATATTCTTGCCGGGTTTTACACGACTTATTTCAAAACCAAATAATTTAAAACTGTCTGCCATTGTAATTCCTTTTAAATCTAGGAGGGCTGTTTCTGCCCTCCTAGTATTTATCATTTAGCTCGTGGTGTCTGTCTCGTAGTACTGATAGGCAAACGTTACAGTAAACCTTTCGATCTCGTCATTAGTTGCGTATGCAAGATCGATAGCTGACATATCCTGTGGATATGATCCTCTAAAGGTATACTTCTTAAGTACGTCGCCTGACCTATCAAGTTGCTCAACTAACAGATCAGCTTCGTACGCAACAGGAGAAGTAAGACCAGTATTTGCTGAGTGAGCATTCATACCGTTCATCCATCTTTCCATTGAGTTTCTGATAGCAAAATCTGTATCATTGATGATAGTTACAGTCCACACATCGAAAGTTCTATCACCGGCCATCTTGAGCTGTCTTCCTCTAAAAGGAACTACAATTTGCCCAAGTGTTGACCCTGGTAATTGAGCGGTTTCACATAGGAAAGACGTCAATTCCGGATCACCATCGGCATAGCCGGGGAAGTTAATTGTTGCTTTGAAGAGGTTAGGTCTAGCCCCGCCGCCTCTTAGCTTTGATTTAAAATCATCTACGCCTAGTACTGCCATTGTCTACCTCCTTAAACCGTTCCAACGACTTCTTCGAAGTCGACGCCAGTTCTTACGGCCACAAAGTTCAGTGTGACGAAGTTGATTGATCTTGCCGGTTTGATGAAGATACTTGCGATAAACTCGTTTCTATCAATTACTTCAGGAGTGTTGTTAGTCTCATCGGCTACAACTCTGAAGTCCGTGATTCCACGTCTACCTTTTACTTCTCTAAGCACCGGCTCAACAATATTGACAAACTCAGCTCTCGTAAATTCATCGTTGAATTCAAAGAGAACTTGCTCTGCTGCTCTTGCGATAGCTCTTTCAAGTACTAAGAATAATCTTCTTACGTTGATTCTATCGAATGCAGAAGGTCTCGCGAGTTTAGTCTTATCGCCAAACAAGATGACTCCGGCTCCTGGGATATTAGCAATTGGATTCACACCAGCTCTGTAAAGCTGATCTCTCTGTGACTTAGTAGGTGTATAAGCCAAAGAAGTGATTCCAAAATACTGTCCTCTTCTAGAACCTGCTGGAGAGAACCATGGAGCTCTGTTTAAGTCAGTCGCTGCCATGATACCTGCAGTAGAAGATGAAGCAGGAATATCAATAAATTGGTCGTTGAACTTGTCATAGACTTTCAAATAGTTATTATCCATGAATAGATACGATGACTTTGTAAACGTATCTGCAGTTGCTATAGTATTTGTTACAGCTGTAGAAGCTGAAGTAACATTAACTACATCACTTCTAGCTGGAGATGTAACAACTACACAGTCTTTTCTAGTAGAAGCTGCAGTGCTTACAAGATCGTTAACAACTGTAGTTTGATCAGCTCTTGATACCATCGCTGGTGCAATCAAGAAGTCGATCTCAACTTGGTCTTTATCTTCGAAAAGATCATAACCAGCTAAGATATTTCCAGTTGTAAGAGAGGCAACATCGACTCCACCACTAAAGTTATAGTCGACGTCAGTATTTGTAGTACCAGTTGTCTTAGTAAAATTGTCGCCACTGTCTATCGATGTTCCAGCTCCAGCTGATTTGAAGTCTGAATCAAAATCGATAAGCCACACATACTGAGAATTTCTATTTACAACTTCTTTTACAAAGTTATTAGTTCCATCTGATTTCTTTGCGTTTGAACCTAATGATAAGAAAGCAAAAGATTCAAGGAGTGTGCCTTTAGTTCCTGTAAATTTTCCTTCTTTATCTACAATCGCCACGTGAACTTCGTCGTTTGAAGCATTTCTATCGGAAGCGAAATCGGATGTTGCTGGAGCGGCATCAAAGTTATCTTTAAATGTCCACTGCGAAAATGCTGAGTCGTTAGCAGAATGCGGACATATAGAAACTTGTAAGCTATTTCCAAGTGCTCCTGGGTATTTACCAATAAAGGTATGACTATCTGAATCTAGTGCAGATAGTTGAGTGTTAAAGTCAGCTTCATTCTTAATTACTTCGGCAGGTAGAGATCCATCGCTATCGCTGGATGACTGGCCTGTAGTTGATCTGGCGTTCTTTGCATTAGCGTCGATAACCCTAACTAACTGTAAAGTACTTGAATATCTCAAGAAGAATGATGCTCTGTGATGCGAAATCGCGTGATCTGAGTCAGGTGATGCGAATTTTTCAACAAGAGTAGCCTCATTGTCTACTAAAACTCTTTCATCTACTGGACCCCATCGCGATTTTATAACAGTTGCGCCTGTAGTCGACTGGACGTTTGGCACGCCGCCAGTCAGATCTATTTCTTTGACAACAACTGCTGGTGATTCGGATGGTGCAGAGAGTGCCATTTTCTTTTTCCTCTTTTCGGTTACTAATTATAAGTTATCATAATAAGATTTTTCAATATACCATTATTTATAAGATTATAAGTCTCTATCATATTCTATGGCCCATGGACTATCATCATCGTCTTTTTCAGCTTTTTTAATTTGTTCGCTACCATCGTCTATAAAGCCAAAGGGAACTATATCGTCTTCCATCGCTTGTAGTTTTTGCTTAAATATCATTTCTTTGATATTAATATCTGTCATGTTTGAGAAGTAAGCTGAAGAAATAAAGTAACCAAACATAACTAAGTTCATAACTAAATCATCGTTATTACCGGTAGAAGCTTCAAACGTTTGGCCTTTTGCTTCGAATGTAGATATTTCTAAAATAGTATTTTCGTCGACGATATCGATCTTTCTATTTTCTAAAAGGTCTTTTAAAGCCGAACAACCTAATCTTTTGGATTTTCTGTTTATTTCAATACCGATAGCTCCAGCTTTTACAGCTGATTCTACATGCATGTTTTCATATTCTAAATCATAATATAAACCATTACAGACTACTGAACCTTGATCATTAGCCTCGACTATTGCATAAGCTTGGTTGTAGACATTCGC
>CEVE01067494.1_pt1 | contig 26530 bp, 24 predicted proteins | sample 356431 | NCBI WGS metagenome assembly CEVE01 (sample SAMEA2622764, study PRJEB7988) | marine metagenome | isolation source: saline water (ENVO:00002010), including
TACTCGGCTATTCCATTTGTGCTCTTATTGGAGGTGCAGGTAGCGCAAATCAGATAGGTGTAGGTGCTGATTTGGGAGATATAATATTGGGTTGGGTGATTCTCTTAGTAGTAATTTTTATAGTATTTCGAGTTCTTAAAATTATTCAAATTATTTAGGTCCACAAATTGATAAAAAAAATTAAAAGAAAATTTAAGGCCATTTTTTTTAATAAACCTTTTGGAACTCAAAATGCAAATAATAGAAATTTATGGTTGGAAAACACATTAAGTCAGATTCCAGATGGATTAACAATATTGGACGCAGGGGCCGGAAATGCTAACAAACAAAAATTTTGTAAACATTTAAATTATATAAGTCAAGATATTGCAGAGTATGTTGGAATTGAAAAATCAGGAGGTTTACACACTGGGGAAGTTGATTACTCAAAACTTGATATTGTATCAGATATAATTGACATTCCACTAGACGATGAAACTTTAGATGTAATCTTATGTGTTGAAGTTATTGAACATGTAGAAGATCCTCTTTTAGTATTTAAAGAGTTCAAAAGATTGTTAAAAAAAGATGGTATTTTGATTTTAACTGCGCCATTTAACTCATTAACTCACTATGCTCCATATCATTATTCAACTGGATTTAGCAAATATTACTATCAGAAACACTTACCAAAGTATGGATTTGAAATAATTGAAATTAAAACTAACGGAAATTATTACGAGTACTTTGCTCAAGAAACTAGAAGGTTGAATCAAGTTGCAAAAGAATATAGTAATTTAAAATACTTAAGCCCACTTTTCTATTTATCCAGATTTTATTTATTAAATTTTTTAAAAAGACAGAGTATTAAAGATAAAAATTCGGATGAACTTTTGTGTTTTGGTTATAATTTATTAGTCAAAAAAATTTAAAAAAAATTAACTATACCTAATTTCATGAAAGTCATCATAAATACGTATGATTTGTATTTAGAACCTTTACTAAATTTAGGATTAATATTCATGATTAATATAAAATAAGAAAAGGCCAAAGGGTTTTTGTTCTTATCTTCAAGTTAAGAATTTAGCAGTTCAACTCTGCTGGAGGCTACAAAATGAATGATTTATCTCAATTTGCTCAATCTAATTATCTCCTAAAATATTTAAATTATGATTCAGGATTTTTTATCGAGGCAGGTGCTAATGATGGTTTGAAGTTTTCAAATACATATTTATTTGAAAGTGAGAAAAAATGGAAAGGACTTTTGGTTGAGCCAAATTACAATCAGTATATTGAATGTAAAAAGAACAGGCCGAATTCAATAGTAGAAAATTACGCACTTGTTGGAAAAGATTTTAAAAAAGATTATGTAAGAGGAAGCTTTGATTCTGGACCACTTTCGTTGACAGCAAGAGTTATTGATATTAATCAAGAAACGATAACACAGAATTATCTTAGAGAAATATTTATACATTTAAAGCAAAGAAAATTAGTAAAAGTAAAGGCTATAACACTTGATGGCTTATTAAGTAAGCATAAGATTCGTGATATAGATTTACTTTATCTAGATACTGAAGAGTATGAGCTGCCGATCCTAAAAGGTATAAATTTAAAAAAATATAGACCAAAATATATTGTTGTCGAGATTCATACACAAAAAATGAAAACCTACAACTTAATTCAAGAATATTTGAGTCTAAATAAATATAAATTTTTAGAGAAAATTCCAGATAGTGAAGACTATTTATATGTTGATTGTTTTTTGTAAAATCAATAGAAAAAAATGAGATTTTCAAAAAAAGAAGAATATTTACGTCAGAAAGATTATAAATTAAAAAAAATAATCGACTTAAATGGCCCAATTAAATTTACACCTAACAAGGAAAATCAATTCGATACTCTTGTGGAAATTGTCATTTCTCAATTTATATCTACCAAAGCAGCAAATTCTATTTTTAGTAAAATGAGGAATAATTTTGACTCAGACTATTTAAATGAAAAACACTTTCAAAAATTAAATATAAATAATATAAAGAAATTAGGAGTTAGTGAAAATAAGGCAAAGACAATAAAACGACTATCAGAACTATATCTAAAGAATGAACTTGGTGACTTATCAAAACTAGATGATAAAAAATTAAATGATACTTTGCTTTCGATTTTTGGAATAGGCCCTTGGTCACTTGATATGTTTAAAATTTTTTGTATTGGAAAGTTGGATATATTTTCATCAAAAGATGCTGGTTTAAGACTAGCAATGAATAATCATGGATTTGTAAATCCAAAAAGTAGTTTCAAAGAATATGATGATTATGCAATGATATGGTCTCCATATAAATCAATAGCGTCTTTACATTTGTGGAAAACGGTTGATTAAATTCATATAAATATTAAATATTACTTTATTTTAATTATTTTTTAAGAATTCTTTTATTAAAGTGATGTTTTAAAAATTTAATTAAACTAAATCGTTTATTAAATTTTGGAAAAAACTGTGCTGAGTCAATCAAAATATCCCTGTAAACTCTGATAAAATCAGAATTATCATCAACAACATAATTCTTACTTTGTAAACCAAAATGATTTATCCTTTTGGTATTAATTTTTTCAGATTTTCCGTAATATATTACAGTTTTATTTTTATTTATATGTATATTATTGTCCTCCCAAACCATCGACTTATCACTAAAACCAGCCATTTTCATTGATCTTCGCATAACTGTACTTTTATGTGCTGCAGATTCTATAGCTCTAAATTCATCTAAATTTCTAATTTGATATTTTTCCTTATTTGATTCTTTAAGTTCACCTAGATAAAATCCTAACTGGAAATTACTAGCCGGGTCTGGAGTCGTGATAACAACATTTTTTGTTATGGATTTTATTTTTTCGATGGTATTAATAATTTTGTCATCATATAAATGTTCAAGAACCTCAGTAAATATACCAAAATCATATTTAATCCTTGGTTGAAAATCTAAAATTTGTTTGTTGAATAATTTGTTATAAGGGTTATTCTTGTCTGACTCTAATGATTCAACAGCAAATCTATTTATTTCCACACCATCTATAAATTTGAAATTTATTCTTTTAGATAAAATTTTCATTAAAAATCCATCTCCGCAACCGAGGTCTATGCAAGTTTTATTACTAAAATCTTTTGAGCCGTTTAGTTTGATTAAAGTTCTTTCTATCAAGTCATAATCATTTTCAGCGTGCTGACCATATGTAGTAAGTTTTTCTTTATAGTCGGCATTTCTTACATTGTATTCTTTTTGCAAGTCCTGAATATATTGTTGGTCTTTTTTCATTCTTTTTTATATTAACCAAATATTTAATTTTTGAATGAATCACCAATACATTAAATCGTTAGGTTATTATTAATCGAGTAGGTAATTTCAAAATGTTTAGCAATCAAATTAAAGAATTAATCGAGAATGAACTATTTAATACAAATTACGGCAGGATTTTGATTTTAAAAAAGTTTGAAGAAATTATTTCAAAATGTGATTTCAATACAAATCTAAAAGTATGTGTAATCGGAGGTTCAGTTAAAGAACCAGAAATTTTACTTTTGAGAAAATTAGGTTTTAACTTAAATATTACAACTTTTGGAATTGAAGATACAGACGATGTTTTTTTTGATCTTAATCAAACAAATAAACTAGATAATATAGAAAGTTTTGATTTAATCTTATGTGGCCAGGTATTAGAGCATGTATGGAATATTCAATCTTTTGTTGAAAATATAATTTATGTTATGAATTCAAAATCTTTATGTTTTATACACTGTCCAAAATCTAATATTCATCATGGTCATACTTATTATTCATCAGGATATTCCAAAGAATTTTTAAAGGAGATATTCACAGATAAAATTGAATTAATTGAATTTGGTGAACTTGGTACTCCAAGATTATACACTTCAATTCATTTGTTAAAAGACTGGATCTCTACGAGAGAAGCTCAGTCAGGAAAAATAAACTTTAGAACGTGGTTTTCGTTTTTATGGAATCTAAATGGCAAGAAACCAAAAACAATAAAAGGATTTAGATTCCTAAGTTTTAAATTAAGTTATAAAAAATTTCTTATTAACTCTTTACTTAAAAGACTTAGCAATATTGAAGATAAAGATAAATTAGTAAAAACCGAATCTTTTATATTTTTTAAGCTTAATAATTGAAAATTAAATTTATGATCGTCGATAATTTTTAATAAATTTTTTTATCTTATAGATAAGTTTCGAATTGTAAATAAATAATTTTGTAGGTTTTAATTTAAACCAATAAAAGAATAAAATATTTCTGAAAATATTTAGGTTGTTTTGTTTTTGATATTTAAATTGTTTTGATTTTAGTTGACTATTATCTCCTTCAAATAATTTAATCATATCTTGTGCAAGGTCATTCTTAAAATTGTTATACCACTTAGAAACTTCGAGTTGTTTTTTTTCAAGAAGATCTTTTTCTAAAATGAGATTACTCATGATACCAGGGGCCTCTTTCCAATCTTTTACAACAATAAATGGGTGATCCCCGAAAACATATTTGTAATAGTCTATGTTGTTAAATTTTTTTACAATTGGTATACATCCAAATTCTAAAACTTCCATTATTCTAAACGAATCAGGATTCACGAAACCAAATGGGCAGGGGGCAAATGTTGTTTCTTTATAGATTTCAATTATCTTTTCTGCTTCTAAAGCGTCATAGGACATAAATCCAGAGGTTTTATGAAGATAATTTGGAGTCAATGGAAGTATATTATTAATCATATTTTCTCTTGTAGAATAAATTTGTCCAAAAAATGACCACAGATATTTTCTATTATTTGTAAGCTGACTATTGTTTTTATTCAAATAACCACTTTGAAATCCCAAAGGGATTGTGAAACAATCTTTTTTCTTTATTCTCGGATCAAAATAAGATCGTAATACAAAATCTGCATCATTGTAATGTTTATTTTCACCTTCTAAAGTTTCGTCAGATAAATGAATTATAGAGTAAGGCCTTTTAATTTGTTTTAAAAAAGAATCAATTTCATTATAAATTTCTTTTGATGATGGTGAGTATAAAATTAATATTTTGGACTTGTTAATTTTGTTTTTATCCAATTCAAAGAATTGAGTCGGATTAACTTTAACTATTTTTTCATCTTTTGGAATAATCAAGTTCTCAATATACTCATCTTCAAATTTATTTTGATGCTCAGAGCTTACAATTATTATCAACAGTATTTCCTAATAGCTAATATTGTTATTTTTGAACCATTTGCTAAATACAAAATAGGACCAAATTTCTCTTTCATCATTGGGTGTAAAGCTTTCTTTAAATATGAGTTTTTTAATATATTCGTAATCTTTCTCTAAAAAAATAAGTTCATTTTCATTAAACATTTGTCTAATTGTTTCAATACCAAAATTTTTAAGCCAAAAAGATATTGGAAACCCAAATCCTTGTTTTCTTGATTTATTCAAAAATTTCAAGTTTGATGAATCAATATATTTTCTTAAAAATATCTTAGTATTTAGAAAACTGACATTGTTGGAATATTTATTGTTAATAGCAAACGATTGTACTCTTTCGTCTAGATAAGGGGGTCTTACTTCTAGTGAATTTGACATACTTGCAATATCAACTTTTGGCAGCACATTTGTGTATAAATATAAATTGAGATCAAGATTTCGATAATTATTTATTCTTTTATTGTTTTTAGAAATATATTTTTTAACTTCATTTGATATAATTCTCAATTTTTCATCATCAAAGTTTTGGTATGAAGATTGCCACAATAGCATTTGAATATATGGATCAGAAGCGATATGTTTAAAAAAATATGAAATTTTTTTATTAAATGATAAATATTTTGTATCTTCAATTTCTGACAAAGATTCATTGATTATTTTTGAAATCAAGACTTTTAGTGGATACGGAATTAAATTAAAATATTTTAAGCCTCTATACCATTCATATCCTCCAAACAACTCATCCGCTCCATCTCCTGACATCACAGCTTTTGTGTATTTTGAAGTCTCTTTTGAAAGAAGAAATGTTGGTACAAAACTATAATCTAAGACAAGATTATTCATATTACTAATAGCATCTGAAACATATTCATTTACTTTATTTTTATTAAATGTAAATAAGAAAGTTTCTAACGATAACGTATTTGAAATATTATTTATATTTTTACTTTCGTCATAACTTTGATCATCAAATACCATTGAAAAATTTCTAACTTCTTTTTCAAGCTTCATTTTTGTTATATAAGCAATTATTGAAGAATCTAATCCTCCACTTAAAAATAAATCAACTGATGTATCTGCATTCAAATGATCCTTTATAACTTCACACATAAGAACTTCAAAATTTTCAGTTCTACTATTGTCAGATAAATTATTCTTAAATGACTTACTAGTAAATTTGTATTCTTGTTGTAAATTGATTGTGAGAAGCTCCCCAGGCTCAACAGACTTTATTCCTGGGAGTAAATCATTTATATTTTTTACACCATTAAAGATAAACAATTTATTTAAATTTTCTTTGTTCAAATTGTATTGTTTTTTAGAGAACTTTATGAGACTTGATAATTCTGAAGAAAAATAAATTTCACCATTGTGTTCTTCTGTATAAAACAAAGGTTTAATTCCCAATTTATCCCTACCTAAATAAAGTGATTTTTTTTCTTTATTAAAAAAGGCAAATGCAAACATTCCGTTAATGTTTTTTATATTTTCTTCATCAATTGAGAGATAATCTAACAACATTCTTGTATCCCCAAGATAATTTACATTGTTGTTAAGCTCTTTTGTTAATTTATTTATATCAAAAACCTCACCATTGTATACGATTTCATTATTGGACTCTGTAACCATTGGCATATTCTCTCTAGAATCACCACGTATAGAAAGTCTCGCAGAACCTAAATGTAGATAATTGTTTCCAACATTAATAATTGAATAGTTTGAACTATCTGGACCCCTATGAGAAATGTCATTTACAAATTTCTCAATTAAATTTTGATTTTTTTCTTTTGATATAAACCCGACTATTCCACACATTTTTTTAAGTCTATAAGGATTATAATAATTTTGTTGATAAAAATAGTAAGTACAGCTCAGTAACTCATGAAAGTTATTTATAGAAAGTAGATGTTTAATTGATTGACAAGTTAAAAAATTCTTCAAATACTTATTTTTTTATTGTTTACTTAGCCTATCTAATTCATCAAATTTACTTTATTACTTTCGGTGGCACAACATGGGACGAGCCAGCATCAATTTTAGGTGGCGGTAAGCAAATTTATAAAGCATTATTATTTGTCCAAAGTATAAATAATCCAGCTCTAGAAATATTTTCTCGTCCAGAATTTTATGGCCCATTAATATTTATTCCAGCAGTTTTGATTACATATTTTCATGCGCCACTAATTTATTTTTCAAATTTTTATAAAATTTTCCCAAATATAAATACCGAAAACATATTTGAGATTGCTCTTATAACAAGACATATATTTCTAAATATATATGTTGGTGTTGTTTTGTATATTATTTTTCGTAAACTTAGTGAAAAAAAAGGTTTATTTTTCTCAACTGTTTTTTTGTCATTATTGTTTTTAGTTCCAAGCTTCAATGGTCATCTTTTGTTTAACTTCGCTGACTCAGCTCTAGCTATTCAATTTTTTCTTGCTTCTTATTTTTATATTCAGTCGGTTGGCAAAGAAAAAAATAATTTATTTTTTGGAATACTATTCGGCATGACACTACTCACAAGATTAAATGCAATACTTTTTTTACTAACTCTGTCTTTTTATGAGCTTATTTATAAAAAGGTTGATAAATATAGATTTAAACAATTGATTAGTGATAGTTTAAAGATTTATTCGCTAGCAACACTAATTTTATATATATTTACACCTTCAGCATGGAGGTATCCAATAAGGTGGTTAAATGAGGCTATAATTGTACAATTTAATCATCCAAATAATGTTCGTAGTCTTATTAATGGTGAACTTGTATCAGCATATGAAGTTCCTTGGCATTATTTAATAAGCTGGTTTTCATTTAAACTTCCGATAATTTATATAATTTGTGTTTTGTTTGGTTACATACTGTATTTAAGAAATAGAGGAAAATACGACAATTACTTTTCTTATTCTCTATTTCTTATATTATTGTTAAACGTTTTCTTTATTATCTTAAATCCTGTTGCATACGATGGAATTAGACATTATTTATTTTTAATTCCCTTAATAGTTTACATAACAACACAACTGGTAATTGATTTAAACTCAGTACTTAAAATTAAAAACGTGTTGATCTTTATTGTAATTAGTTACTTAGTTTTTACACAATATGGACTTGGGCCATTTAAATATACCTATCTCAATGAGTTTGTTGACGAGGCAAAAATAACATATGATTGTGAAATAAATATTGGACAACCTGGATGTGGAGATTGGGAGACAGACTATTGGGGTTTTGGTGGAAAGATGCTTGTAAGAAAATTAGAAGATAATGAAAATTATAGAGACTATAGAATTCAATTTTGTGAGCCTCAATTTACATATTCCATGTTCTACAAAGATGCAAACAATTATTGGGAATTAGTAAATGGACAGTTTGTTTTTGACGATCAGTATCCATTTACTCAAGATAAAATATTTTTCAATAGTGATGAATTATTTAATTTCATAGAAAACGATAATAAAAATGAGATAAAATTTTTAGCATTAAGTTATCATCGACCTTTAGCTTCAGGATGTAATTTTCAAAATATGAATATTCCTAACACTGAGTATTTTTGTGAAACAAAAGAAAGTGTAAAAGCAAAATTAAGAGGAACTGAAATTATTATGAATTATCTATATGAATGTACCATCCAAAAGTATTGATATCGATACCAACAAAAAAATTTTTCTTCTCACTATAGTTTTAGGTAGGTACAAATGAATTATGTATTAATATCTTTAGGAACAATACCTGATTACTTAGAATTTACTTTGAATTCAATTCTAACTGTTGATAAAGACGCAACTGTATTTCTTTGCACAGATCATAACAACAAAGAAGACTTTAAAAACGTCAAGTACATTCACCCTAAAACTTTAGAAAACGATAAAATTCAAGAATTTAAAAGTCTGGGTTTGTACAAAAATACCATATTCGAATCTAATCCATTATGGCAAACATCACTTTTAAGAATATTTTATTTAGAATCTTTACGACTAGAACTTAATTTATCAAGCTTTATTCACTTTGATAATGATGTAATTATATACAAACCTTATGAGGCGTTACAAAATGTCTTCGTTAATAATAGATTAAATATTACAAGACAAGATGATAAGAGATTTATTTTTGGTTATTCTTTTTTTGCTGAAATTGATTTTTTTCCATTAATTACTGATAAGATTATCGATTTTGCTAATTATGGAAATTCATATAATTGGAGTTTTCATAATGGAAAACCTTATAATGAAATGGAATTTTTAGGTAAAATATTCCAAACGGATGAAGATTTTTTTAATTGTCTTCCAATTTTACCCTATGAATCAAATTTGTTATTTGACTCTTCTAGTTATGGTCAATATCTTGATGGAACCCATGTGCATCCAAAAACATTAATAAGTGGTAGGTATGCTGATCTTAATCACTATATTGGAACTGAGATAATTTCAAAAAGAATAAAAGTTAAATTTAACAATAACAAACCAAAAGTCTTATGGAGAGATAAATCCTTTGACGTTGCAAATTTACACATACACTCCAAAAGATTGCATAAGTTTTTACCTCCAAACTATAAAAATTATGTTTAATTTATATGGCTTGATAAAACTTCTAAAATTTTTTTCGCTCTAGCAACAGTAGTTCCATTGTTTATTAGCCAATCTCTCTGTCGTTTTAACATTTCTATATACTGATCAGTTGGTTTATTATTAATAACCAATTTATTCATTAAATTTAAAAGCTCTCTTTTTGTAGAGTAGGAAAAACAGGGCAATTCTTGAGGAGAACATAGTTTTGGCTTCTTTTTGTAGTCTCTAAATAACAAAAGCGTTCCAGCTGCAATTATTTCATAATGTCTAAGTGCATCCCAACCACCTTTTTTAGAAGTTATTCCAAACCACGAACTTGAAATGTCTTCAAAATAATTATCTTCGTCTTGAAATATATGATGATCTCTTTTACCCCCTAAGTCAGTCTGCTTCCTAAATAAGGAATGCATAGGAGCAGTTTTTTGAAAAAGTTTGTTTTTTTTATCAAAATCAATCTTTCTTATTGTTGATTGGGGGATGCCAAAACCAGTTGGGTATATATTATTTTCTTGAAAAATTAATTCTCTTTTAAAAGAATATTCGAACTGATTACCTATTACTTCTTCACCACGATACTTTTTCATTTTTTTTGCTTTTCCATATAGATCATGTCCATCTAATATCCATGAATTATATTTCGCTAGCTTATCATATTCCTCTATGAAACAATCCTCACCATATGCATGACCACTTCCATAAATTACAAAATCAATATCTTTTAAGTTTTTTCTATCTACGATGTCTTCAAAAGGCTCATTTAATAATGTAAATCCTCTACCGTGAAGCTCTTCTTTTTTTATTTTTGAAAAGTCTCCATAAATAATATCTTTTTTTGGAACATCAATTAATTTTTCTTTTAATAATGATTTGAGTCCATGGAGAATACTTAGCTCTAAATAATCACCTTGATGTTTGGGATCCCTTGTTGTAACGAAAAGAATCTTCATATTCTAGATATTAATGAATATACCCAATTCTTGTATTTTTTAATAATATAATTTAATTACAAGAACTATGAAATCAAAAAAATTATTGATATTGGTAATGAATTCAGACCTATATCCATCAAATACAATTGTCCCATTCATAAAAAAAACATATCTTCAAAAAGACAATATAAATTTAGACATAGGACAATACGAGTTTCCAAAATTTATAAATGATAATTTTCAAGCTACTCCTTATATTTTTTTTCAAGGCGGTTCAAAGAGCACATATTTTAAAAAAGATACTTTATATCTACCACATAAGAAAGATACCCTCTCAAAAAAAAGATATAGAAAAACTCAACCTGAGAGAGTTTTAGATTGTTTTGAATGGATAGTGGAAAATATGGATTTCGATTACATTTACAGAACAACTACTACTTCATATCTTAACATCGAAAAATTATATAAATTTATTCAAGATAAACAAGAAAATAATTATTATGCTGCTCCAGAAATGTTTCACTTGGATAAAAAAACAAAAAAACAAATAAAATTTGGATCCGGTGTAGGTTTTTTTCTTTCTAAAGATTTAGTCGAAAATATTGTAAAAAATAGAGAAAAGTGGGATTTTAATTTACTTGATGATGTTTCATTAGGAAAACTTTTGACTGATCATTTAGATGTTGATTTACAACAGATTGATAGGCAAGACTTCAAGAAATATCCTAAATTTGATGACATTGATTTTAACCAATTTCATTATCGGTTTAGATTAGATATTTGGGGATATCCAAGAATTGTAGAACCATTAGTTTTATTATCATTGCATTTTAAAATTAATTATCTTAAAAATCCCAGTAGATTAAGTCGGATAAAAAATTATTTGTTTGACCAACTTTGTTTAGTAATCTTTTTTATATCTAAGTTAACCTACTTGTCTCCAAGGGAAGCAAAACTGTTATATAAAAAAATACGAAAATATTTAAAAAAATTTCCTTTATTGCGTAAAATAAAAAAAATATTAACAATTTAAATATTTATAAATTCATCAAATGAAATTGCATCTTTATCCTTATCAGACAATAAGGGAGTATCGATACCCCATTTAATATTCAAACTAAGCGGGTTTATAGAAAAATCTAAAGATGGTTCAAAATTTCCAGATTGTAAATAGACCACAGTTGCTTCACTACTTAATACTCCATATCCATGTGCAAAGCCCTTTGGTATGAAAAGAGATTTGTCATCTTTTTCATTTAATTTTATTGAACCATACTTACCAAACGTTTCAGACCCGTGTCTTATATCAAGAAAAACATCAATAATTTCTCCACTTACGCATTTTATAAATTTTGATACTTCAAAAGGCTTTTTTTGAAAGTGCAATCCTCGTATTACATTTTGTTTAGACTTTGAGCATATTACCTCTTTTATTGAATTCATTAGGCCAGTTAGTTCATCACCATATATTGTTTTTTTTAGTGAGCCCCTAGAATCTTCGAAATAGACACCTTTAGCAATTTTGATGTCTGCAAAGTCTTCTGAAAAATTGATTATTTCCATTTAATATATTGTATATTAAATCAAAATATTACTCTTCAAAGTTTAAATCAAACATTAAATGATATTCTGTTTTGAGAACTAACATAAAATTAAACCATTTGGAAAATTATGAATAGAGTCAAACAAGTTATTCTACTTGCTGGAGGCAGAGGAACTCGTATGAGAGAACTAACTGAAAGCCTACCAAAACCTATGGTACCAATAGGTGGAAAGCCGGTTTTAGAGCATCTTATTGATATATTTAATCTTTTTGGAAATTTTGAATTCTTGATTTGTACGGGGTATATGGGAGATAGAATTAAAAATCATTTTAAAAAAACTAAAAATGTAAAAGTTGTTGATACCGGTTTAGATACACCCACTGGTGGTAGACTTTTAAACATTTCAGAATATTTAGAAGATAATTTTATTCTTACATATGGAGATGGGCTTGCAAATGTTAATATTGATCAATTATTAAAATTTCATTTTGAACAGGACAATATTGGAACTTTAACTTCTACTAATCCAACATCAAAATTTGGCCTTATAGAGTTTGATGAAAAATTAAATGTGACTAAATTCATAGAAAAACCAAAGCTAACAAATAGTTTTGTGAATATAGGTTTTATGGTTTTTCAAAACCAATTTATAGACTACCTAAAACCGGATACCCCTTTAGAAACCTATCCTTTAGTTCGTCTAGCTGAAGATAAAGAGCTTAGAACATTTTTACATAATGGTTATTTTGAGCCCATGGATACTTATCGTGAATACTTAAATTTAAATAGCTTATGGGAAAAGGGTGAAAAACCATGGTTAAATTATGACAACTAAAAATATATTGATTACCGGAGCTTTTGGATACATTGGAAGTACTTTCATTAATGAGTATTTTGAAAAGTATAATATTTTTACATTAGATACTAACTACTTTGGAATTTCTGACAATTTAAAATCCAAAACTAAAAAAAACTTGATAAAAGATATTCGTGATGTATCCGAGGCCGATTTAAAAGAGGTTGATATTGTTGTACACATGTCGGAACTCTCCAATGATCCTATGGGCGAACTTCAACCAAATATAACAAAAGAAATAAATGTTTACGGGACAAACCAATTAATATCAGCAGCAAATAATTCAAATATTTCAAAATTCATTTATATGTCTTCATGCAGTGTGTATGGATTTAATGAATCATTTGCAAATGAAAACACAGGTGTAAATCCCTTGACAGAATATGCAAAAAGTAAAGTCGAAAATGAAGAAAATCTTTTAAATAATCATGGTAAATTTGAAGTTAAAATATTAAGAAATGCCACAGCTTTTGGTTTCTCACCCAATCATCGTTTAGATCTTGTCGTAAATGATTTAGTTTATTCTGCCTTAAAAAACAGTAAAATTGAAGTTTTGTCGGATGGATCACCCATTCGACCAATCGTACATATTAAAGACATTTGTAAAATTATATCGCATTTAATTGAGGAGGAAGAAAAAGGCGACGTATTATTTAATGTTGGTGGAAATAATTTAAATTATTCAATAAAAGAAATTGCATTAGCTGTATCAAGAATCACAAAAATTAGTAATGTTTCTTTTGGACAACCAAGTAACGATAAAAGATCCTATAAAGTAGACTTTACTCTTTTTGAGAATTTATTTCCTAACTTTGTTCTTGACTATGACTTAGAAAAAGGAATTAAAGATTTGGTAGAAAATTATTCTAATTTCTCTCCTGGTATAGAAGCAAGAAGACTAAATAAAATAAATAGCCTTTTAAAAGAAAAACAGATAGATAATAATTTTCGGTTTGTTAAAAATTAGATCTAGTATTTAATATTATTTTTCACTAAGAAGTCTTTAAGACGAAGCAGAGATTCTTTAAAAGAAATTTTTGGAATAAAACCTGTATCTTCGATAACATTTGATGTATCAAAGAGTTTCTCTTCTAAAACAACATCAGCATATTTTTCAGTGTCAATTGACAGATCATTAAATTCTGGAAATAACTCTTTCATTTCTTTAATATAATTTTTTAACATTTGGGGTTTACCTGAGCCAGCCATATAAGAATTCATATTTTTTCCGTTTTCTAATAATGCTAAGTAGGTTTTGGCACAATCTTCAACATCAATTACATCAAATAGTTGTACACCACTTGACATCATGATTGGTTGATTATTGATCATCTTTGACAATGATACTTGTAAGAAAGAATCTTTATCATCGCCTGGTCCGATAATATGAGAATTTGTTATAAAAATTAAATCTGTTTTACTATTTAATGCTTGAATCGTTAATGATTTTCTAGTCCATAGTTTTGAAAGTGCATAAACCACATGACGATTGTAAATATTGTTCTTTTTGTAATCGAGATTAAGATACTCCTCAGCAAATAATTCCTCCATAGTGCCTGTGAAAAAAAATTTTCTAATTCCAATATTTTTCGAACTCTCATAAAGATTTGAAGATATCGATAAATTTTTAAATTGCATTGTTGAGTTTAAATCTGATAAACCTTTTTCCCCACTCCAAGCTAAATGAAATATTGCATAAATATTTTCATTTTTCCATTTTATTTTTTCTAAGATATTTTCTAAAGATTCAATTGATAAATCACAATCAAAATAAGTTACATCAGACAATTGATCTCTTCTTATTTGGGTTAATTCTTCTAACTTTGATCTTCCTAAAGATAAAACGTCATATCCTGAATTTGATAAAGTTTCTGAAAGTTTTGCACCTAAGAACCCAGATCCACCAGTAATGATTATTTTCTTCATTTGATATCCAGTGAATTAAATAGATTATTTAAATCTTCCATAAAATTTGAAGACTCATCGTCAATTCCTGATTCTTTATTTTCAAAATCACTAGGATGAAATATTTGTGATCTAAGAATTTTCTGATTAACAAAATTTAATTCTTCTCCATTCATAAGTTTCTCAATTAACTTAAAATAATTTTCTATCGTCAGACTTGTATTTGTACCTGTGAAATAATTTTTTTGATTTTTACCAATAAGCGCAATTTTGTAAATTTTTTCAGCAATATTTTTACATGTTGACATATTACAAAGCTCTTTGTTTTTAGGTAAAGCATATTTTTTTCCTTTCAAAATATTTCTCAAATTTTTTTCAATAAAATTATCAGTTTTAAGATTATTATCAATTGCAATTGATGTCCGAGTATGAACAAAATCAATTTTTTCAACATATGACTTGAATGACAATATATCCCTTGTTGCTAATTTTGCAATTCCATATTCAAGATGTTGATAATTTTTCATTTTTTTTAAGTCACCATAATCAATACATCTTTTTATATATATTTCATCAAAAGATCCTGAATTAATGAATTTATCAACATTTAATTTTTTACTTAAATCTAAATATTTTGCTGATAGACCAACATTATCAATTTGTTTTTTATAGCCACCATCAGTAAGTCTATCTTCTCCACTCCAAGCTAGATGAAAAAAATACGATTTATAATTATTTTCTTTTTTAATTAAATTGCTTACATCATCCTCTTCGTAATCAGTCCATTTATCAAGTACAAGGGAATGATTTATGTTTAGTTCCTTGTCTTTATTTTCAAATAGTTTTAAAGATATAGTTGAATCTTCAGAAAATTTTCCAACACCAACAACTAGAATATTATTTTCTATTAGATGTGACACTAGTTCACTGCCAATTTTTCCGGTTGAACCTGTAACAAAAGCTATATTAATCATTCTGTTTTTATTCTAATTGCTATAAGAAGCTTTTAACTATTATTGGTTTTCTAAGTTGTTATATTTATATTATGAAATATAAAACTCTTCTCAGAAATAAAATTATGAATTATACAATACTGAAAAATCCAAAAATTTATAGACCATCAAGTAAACCATTAATTTCAGGGGACACATTCAGGAAAATTGCAGATCATATTTTTGATGAGACACAAACATTAAACCCAAAAAGAGTAAAAAAAAAAGATATCGTTTTTTTAAAAACGGATTTAAAAAAGATATACTTTGAACATTATCATCCTTTAATTGAAAACCCGTACATTTTAATTAGTCATAATTCTGATGATTCAGTCTCAGAATCAGATTTAAACTATTTGGATTCCAAAATCCTACACTGGTTTGCAATGAAATTAAATGTTGAAGCAAACAATAGAATCTCACCAATACCCTCTGGGCTTGAAAACGCAAGATTTAGAGTAAACGGTAAAGTTAAAAACTTTATAAAAATAAGTAAAGGAAATAATCATCTTTCATTTAATAAATCAAAAAAAATACTTTGTTCATTTAACGAAAATACAAATTTTGAAGAGAGACATCCTCTTTTAAAGATTGCCGAGGCTCATAATGAAATTGATATTCTTCGATTTGAAAATCGTGTAGAGTATCTAAATACACTCTCAAATTATAAGTATAATCTTTGTCCGGAAGGCAATAATTATGAATCACATAGAATATGGGAGACTTTGTATTTTAGTTCTACTCCTATTGTTTTAAGCAACAAAGTAAATAACAATTTTTTTAGTTTAGATATTCCGTTGTTAATTCTTAATAAATGGGATGAACTTAAACACTTAAGATTTTCAGATTTAGAAAGAATGAATCAAATTAATTCAAACAAAAAATATAAAGAATTTTCAACTTTTGAGTACTGGGATAGTTTCATTAGAAGTAAGGTGTAAAATTTATAGATTACTATCTAAACAGGTATTACACTAATTTGAATGATAAAAGAATTAAGTATATTAATACCTGTACTTGATGAAAAAGAAAGTATTTCTTCATTAGTTGATGAAATAAAATCAGAATTTTCTAATTCTGAAGTAAATTATGAAATTGTTATAGTTGACGACTTTAGTGAAGAACCAGTTGATACATACTTGTCTGGAAAAAATTTAAAAATAATTCGAAATCCCCATTCAAAAGGTCAAAGTCATTCGATACTAGTAGGGGTTTCTGAAGCAAGCTATGATTTTCTTGCAATTATGGACGGTGATGGACAGAACCCTCCAAAAGAAATTTTAAAATTATTAAATTTATTTAATGAAAACTTTAATAACTGTGATGTTGTATCTGGAATAAGAAAGGTAAGAAAAGATAACCTTTTAAGGACTTTATATTCAAAGATTGCAAATTTAATAATTAGATTTTTGACAAAGTCTAAATGTAAAGACCTTGGTTGTGCCCTTAAAATTTTTAAAAAAGAAATGATTAGTGAGTTAAATTATAACGGAGATATTCATAGAATACTTGTTCCATTATTTGAGTACAGGGGATATAAACTTATCCAAACAGAAGTCGAGCACAGACATAGAGAATTTGGTAAAACAAAATATGGCTTTTCCCGCCTAACCGCTGTAATAATAGACTCGATACTTCTCTATCTTACGAAAGGATTTACAACTACGGCAAGGTACGCACTAGGAAAATTGAGTATATTTTTTGGACTTATTTCGGGATTTTTATTTATTTTATCTTTATATCAAAAACAGATGAATGATGTATTTATTCATAGAAATCCCATATTTTTGATTGGAATTACAACCTTTTTTATATGTCTACAACTTTTAGTTACATCTTTTATATCATTTTTTATTGAGAATAAATAGATAAATAATGTGATGAATGAAGAAAATAAAAAAAGAATAATAATTACAGGTGGCCTTGGATATATAGGAATGGAGCTTGCAAAACTTTATTCAGGACAAACAAGAAAAACTAATGTAACCGTAATTGATAATCAGTATTTTATATCAAGAGTCTCTCAATTAAAAAGATGGGGAATTGAATTTAAGCAAGTTGATATTTTAGATAGTGAGAATATAAGCAAATATTTGGCTAAAGCGGATATTATATATCACCTAGCTGGAATAACAGATGTTTCAACAACTATCCATGATATTGACAAAAAGAAAGATCAGTTAGTTAGAAATGTCGGAATTAATGGAACAAAAAATATTATTAAATTTAGTTCAGCTAATGCAAGAATTATCTTTCCATCAACACATGTTATTTTTGAAGGATTAAAAAGTTTGAAGACTGATATTAATGAAAATGAAGAACCACATCCTGTTCTGGAATACTCAAAAGGGAAACTTGAATCGGAAAAAGATTTAATAAATTCTAAAAAAGATTGGATTATTTTAAGACTTGGATCGGTTTATGGACAAAACGATGATTCAACAAGACTAAATATTATGCCTAATTTATTTTCAAAGAATTTATCTGAAAATGGAACTATAAAACTTTATTCAGGCGGAACACAGCTTAAAAGTATAGTGTCTGTAAAAGATGTTGCGAGATGTTTCAAGTTTGTCGGAGAAAATGAAAACTTAAATAAGGAAATTTTTAATGTTGTCAATGAAAATTTAACTGTAAAACAAATTGCGGATATTTGTAAAAAGATAAATAGGCATATTAATTTAGAACTTACAAAAGACCCCGTACCTAATGCAGGTTATAGCTTATCAAATAAAAAATTAACCAATGAAGGATTTAAATTTTTGTACAATTTTGAGAATTCTGCAAAAGAATTTTATAAAACACTCAAAGATAGAAAATTAAAAGATATCAACGAAGTATTAGAAATTGGAGCAGACGATTTTGTAGATGATAGGGGATTAATATCAAATTACTACATTGAAGATTCAATAAACATGATAGGGTATGTTGAATCAAAAAAAGGCTCTGTAAGAGGTAATCACTATCATCCTGTACAAACACAAAAATGTCTTCTTATAAAAGGACAATATATAAGCGTAACTAAAGATCTACTTGATAAAAATTCAGTCATTGAAACGAGGTTAATAGATGAAGGAGAATTATCAACGATACCTCCAAATGTAGCACATACAATGGTATTTCTTAAAGATTCAATATTTTTAAATTTAGTTAATGGTGAAAGGGAACATAAAAACTATGGAACAACTCATACATTAAAATATGAATTAGTGGATGAAAAGTTTGCTAATCTACTTTTGCATTCTTATAAAACAGAATGCAGAGCCTGTGGAGGAGGACTTAATCACTATCTTTCACTTGGACTCTCACCTCTTGCAAATAATTTAAATAATAATAAAAAAGAAAAAAATGATTTATATCCATTAGATTTAAACTTTTGTAATAAATGTGCAAATTCACAGTTAAGTGTAGTTGTACCTCCAGAAAAAATGTTTAATGACTATCTTTACCTATCGTCAACATCTGAAAAATTTAAAAAACATTTTGTCGATGCTGCAAAAGAATTTAAGTCCAAATTGAATTTAAACAATAAATCTCTAGTTGTAGATATAGGAAGTAATGATGGAGTCTTTCTTGATCCCATTAAAAAATTAGGAATCAGTGTTATCGGTGTTGAACCTGCAAAGAATGTATCTAAAATTGCAAATTCAAAAGGATTAAAAACAATGTCAGAATTTTTTGACGAGAAAACTGTAAATAAAATTGTTAAGAATTATGGGAAAGCAGATCTTGTTACAGGATTTAATGTATTTGCTCACAGTGACGGTCTTAAAGAAATTCTTCAGAATACTACAAAATTATTAAAAAAAGATGGACAGTTTATTTTTGAAGTTCAATACTTACTTAGAACTTTGAAAGATTTAACATTTGATAATATTTACCATGAGCATGTTAATTATTGGTGTTTAATTTCTTTGTTAAAATTTTTTGAAGATTCAAAATTAAAAATTTATAAAGTTGAAGAAGTTGATACACACGGGGGATCCTTAAGAGTTTATGCTTCTAAAAACCTAGATAAAAAACTAGATAAAAGCATAAATAAATATTTGGAAATTGAAAAGAGAAACAAACTTGATAAAATTGAAACTTATTTTAAATTTGCAGACAGTGTAAAAAAAATAAAGTCTGATTCACTCAGTAGGATAAACAAAATTATTTCTGAGAAAAAGAATATTGTTGGATATGGCGCTCCTGCAAAAGCAACTACAATCTTAAATTATTTTGGAATCAATGATAATTATTTCAAGTATGTAATTGAAGATAGTGAAATGAAACAAGATAAATTCATTCCTGAAACGAATATCAAAATTATTGACAAAGACAAAATTGATACTAAAACTGTAGATACTGTAATTGTCTTAGCTTGGAATTTCTTTGATGATATTAAGAGGATAAACCAAAAATATTTTCCAAATGCAGAATTTATTAAATTGAAATAGATAAAGTTTTTATAAAATTTTATGTATTTAAAAATTAAATTATTATTTTAAATTAAATATAGGTTTCAATTGTTTATGTAGTAGTTTTTATCTGAAAGGATAAATATAAAGGAAGTAAGAACTAAGTACATAAATAAATATAATCTTGAATAGCCGTAGATTCTTAAAGTAATAAAGACTGATGAGATAGAAAGCAGATTTATTAAAAAGTAAAAACTATATCTTAAATAATGTAATAGATAAATTTCAATAAATGGTTTAAAAAAAATAATTAATAAAATTGTAAGAACAGAAACCGACAAACCAATAAATAAATACATCTGATTTGATGTAAGCTCAGTTTTTAAACCAATATTTTCAAAATCATAATAAATTTGGTCAACATCAATTGACTTACTATTTATGAAAACAATAAAGTTTAATCCTGTGAGTACAAATATGTTAAAAATTGACTTTATCATGAGTATTTAATAATTTTATACTAGCTAACTTATGATTTGAATAATTAAACAATTAAAGCGAAAACTATATAAAAACCAATAAACAAATAAAATATATTATTAATGTTGACTATGAATGAAAAAAGTTAAATCAAATATAAACGATATAATTTATATTTCGAGAATTACAAAAGTAACAAAAAAAAGACTTAGAATATTTTTTTCAGTACTTTTATCAAACACAACAGTTTTGCTTGATATTGGAATTATTGTCTTTTTTGCATACATATTAACTGGTGAATCAACTGATGTCCCATTTATAGTCTTTTTTTTGGATAGAATTTATTTTCTACCGATAATTGTCGTTCTAAGGTTTGCTTCAAATTTTGTAGAAAAAGCAAATATATTATCTTTGCAATTACAAGTAGAGAAAAATCTTAGAGTTTACCTAATTAAAGAAGTTTATAAAAAAGGAAATTATTCTGTGGCTGATGCAACTTTTTATATAAACACATTAAGTGGTCACGTCGGATATTTTTATGGAGCATTGACCTCCTTTCTAAATAGTTGTGTTCAAATAATGATTTATTCTACTTTTCTTCTTAGTACAAATCTTGAGACTATTGGAATTTTTGCACTTGGAGGATTAATCCTTTTCTTTCCGACGAGAACACTACTTAGACTTGGTAGAAAATATATGCATGAGGCATGGACAAATGCACAGGAAACAGGGCGAGATGTACAAAGAGTCGTAGATAATATCTTCTTGATAAAAATATTAGGAACAAGCGATAAAGAAATAGAGAGATATGATTTAACAACTAAAAAATTACAAGACTCTCAGCTTAAAAATCAAATTTTTGGAACTATCAATTCATTGATGCCAAATTTTATAACTGTATTTACAATTTCTATATTATTTATATTCACAAATTTAACAAAAACGATTACATTAGAGTTTCTTGGTGTAACATTAAGACTCGTCCAAACTCTTGGAGCATTAAATACTTCATTAAATATGATGATAAACTCTCAAGTACACTTATCTAAATTTATAGAGCTTGAGAGTAATAAACTTATTGAAAGACCTGGCTATTTTTCAGTTGATACAAACCTCACAAAAAGCATAATTATGAAGGGTATAAAATTTAAATACTTTAATTCCGACGAATACATTTTTGATAATTTGGACTTAGAAATTGAAAGAAATAAACATACAATTATTACAGGACCAAACGGTTCAGGAAAAAGTACACTGCTCGGGTTAATTTCAAAAGTATTTTATCCAGAAAAAGGTGAAATTAAATTAAATACAGATGATATTGGATATGTTGGCGTGACGCCATTAATAATTGATGGGAGCCTAAAAGATAACTTACTTTATGGAAATAGTTCTCCAAAAACTGATGATGAAATTATGAGTTTAATTAAAGAATTCGAATTATTTAATAATGACGAAAGAGGCTTAAATACATTAATTGATAGGAAATCACTTTCATCTGGTCAGATGCAAAAAATATCCTTTATCAGATCCCTATTGGGTGAAACTAAATTATTATTACTTGATGAATCAACATCTAATCTTGATATAGAAACAAAACAATTGATTTTTAATATTTTGAAAAACAAAGATATAACAATTGTGAATTCAACACATAATAAAGAAGACTTCGAATATGATTATCATATAAAAATAAACTATGTTGGGGATAAAAGAAAAATTATAAATTTTGATGAATTTTAATTTCTTTATTTACTAGTAAATCAATTAAATTATTTTCCTTTATATAGTCATATCCTGCATGGGTCATTTCATTAAAAGCCTTTTCAGAAGATAAATAATTTTTAATTTCATTATTTAGATCTGTATCAGGATAAAAAATTATTCCATTTTCCTTATGAACTATAATTTCTAAAATATTTTTATTACTAAGAGCCATAACTAAACACCCACTGGCAAGAGCTTCCAGAAGAGCTTTTGGGTTTCCTTCAAACAATGAGGGTAAAATAAAAATCCGATAATTTTTATAAATCTCCTGTAATTCAAAATAACTCATTCGGCCAAGAAAATTAATTTTTACACGATTTTCCTTAGCTAATTTTTTTAACTCTTCTTTTTTGGTGCCCTCTCCAATAATATCCAACTCAATATCTGAGTCTGCTAATTTCTTGATTAAAAATTGGTAGTTTTTTTGGTCTTCAAGCCTTCCGACAGACAACACTTTATTAGAGTGTCTATCTTTAAAATCTTTATACCTTAATGAATCAACCCAATTAGGAAATAAAACAATATTCTCTGTATTTTTGAAACTTTTTTTTAAAAATTTTAAATCTGATTCAGACGAAACAAAGTACTTATCTGAAAATTTAATTGAGTATTTGGTTAAAAGAAAGTAAAACAATTGTTTAATAAATGATTTTTTTTCATTTATTGAAAATTCGTATAAATTGTAACCTGTACGAACAATTAGTGGCTTTTTTAACATAAATTTTAAAATTATCCCAACCCAGGAACCATTCAATTGATTAGTTTTTATTAAATCAGTATTTCTTAATTCTTCCTTCAGTTTGAAAGGAATTAAAAATGATAAAAGGAAATTTATAAATCTATTATTTGTTTTATTTATATGTTTATATGCTGGATAAACATTAATATTTTTATCATCTAATAAAATTTGTTCATCTTCAATATCACCGAAAGTAATCAAATTTATAATGTAACCATGATTTGAAATCATTTGCCTATATATTTCAAGCTCTCTATCTAAAATTCCAGCTATTTCCCAATCTTTTAAAGAAACACCATATGTGAAAATAAGATTTATATTCATTGGGTTAATATTAACTAAGAAGTAATTATTAAAAATAATGAAAAAAATATTATTAATTCATAACAAATATCGCTACATGGGTGGAGAGGATATTGCAGTTGAAAATGAATTAAATTTTCTAAAAGAAAGATTTGAAGTACAGACATTGTTTTTTGAAAATAATGTAAAAAATGTATTTTCTGAAATTAAATCTTTTATTTTAAATAAAAACACTAAAAGCATAAAAAAATTAAAAATCAAGATGAATGAATTTCAACCAGATATTGTTTATGTTCACAATACTTGGTTTAAGGCTTCCGTTGGAATATTTAAATTTTTAGAAAAGCAAAATACTGAAACTTTATTAAAAATTCATAATTTTAGATACTTTTGTACCAAAAATATCCTTGCAAGAAACCACTTTGAAGATCGAGGATTTTGTAAAGCTTGCGGTTTAGAAAGAAGCTCTATGGGAATATTTAATAAGTATTTTCAAGACTCCTTTTTAAAGTCCCTAATTGCCATACGATACGGAAAGAAATACTTTAAAATACTCAAGAATTCAAATTTGAAAATTTTAGTTTTAACAGATTTTCATAAAAAATACTTAGAAAAACTTGGAGTTGATCAATCAAAATTATATGTTTTTAGAAATTATCTTGAAGTAAATAAAAATTTGAAATCTATTGATAGTAAAAACTATATTATTTATGCTGGGAGAATTTCAAAAGAAAAAGGTGTAGAAAAACTTATTCAAGCATTTCTGAAGTGTGAATTTCAAAATATAAAATTTAAAATCGTTGGTCAGGGACCTCAAAAGAATAAATTACAAGAAAAGTATAAAAACAATTCAATCGAGTTTCTTGATCAAATGTCTAATTCGGAGGTATTAAACCTGATACAAAACTCAATATCTACCGTTACTTCAACTTCACTTTTTGAAGGCCAACCTACTCTATTATGTGAGGCTTCTTCACTAGGAGTTCCCTCAATCTTTCCAAATTCTGGTGGAATTTTTGAGTTTTTTCCTAAAGATTATAGGCTTTCTTTCAATTACGATTCAGAGGAGGATTTAATATTAAAATTAGCCGAAGTCACAAACCATTCAAAAATGTCAGAATATGGAATTATAAACAATAAATTTATTTCAAAATTACTCAATAAGGATCAAATGTTTGATAAATTTGAAAAAATAATTTCAAAATGAGTAATCAATTAGTTTCAATAATAATGAGCGTTTACAACAACGAAGATACAGTAAAAGGTTCTATTGAAAGCATACTCAGTCAATCATATAAAAATATTGAACTAATTATCACAGATGATTGCTCATCCGACAGATCATTATCTATTATCAAAAATTACTTAGATGATAAAAATGTTAAATTAATTGAAAACAGTCAAAATAAAGGTTTAACAAAATCTTTAAATACAATGATCAAAGTTGCGTCAGGAGAACTTATTGCAAGACAAGATGCAGATGATATTAGCCTAGATAAAAGGATTGAGGTTCAAGTTGAACTAATCAACAAATTAAATCTTGATTTTGTTTCTTCGAGAGCAATTACTATACAAACAAATAAATTTATACCAAATATTTCCTTTAATTTACCTTATAAGTTTCTAATTAAATATAAAAACCCTTTTGTACATGGAACTTTGATGATTAAAAAAGATGTCTTGCTTAAATTAGGTAGTTACGATGAAAGATTTAAATATGCCCAGGATTATAAGTTAATGATTGATGCAATTGATAAACAATATAAGTTTAAAGTTTTGAGAAAACCATACTACAAATTAAATACAGAAAATAATATTTCAAACTTATTTAAACAAGAACAAGAGTATTTTGCTGATTGTGCCAGAAGAGGAATAGATCCCTAAAAATTTCCTTTATTTATACATCTTAAAATTAAATCTTCAAATCCAAGTTTTGCTTCCCAGTTAAGTGTTTTCTTAATTTTTGAAGGATCAGAAATTATTTCTACAGGATCGCCAGGTCTTAAATTATTGGAGTCCAATTGAATAAACTCTTCAGGGTCCAGGTTAAAATATTCAAAGACAATTTTGATAAGCTCACCAATTGTATGTCCAACTCCAGAACCTATTACAAAATTTTCACCATTTCCCTCTAGACAAATTAAATGTATTGCTTCAGCGAAATCACCTGCAAAGCTCCAATCTCTGACCAGATCAAGACTTCCTACAGTAAAACTGTTTTTATGATTGTTTTTTATATCTATTGCATTTTTAATAATCTTCATAAAAAGATAATCATTATTTCTAAATTCTGATTCATGATTAAACATAATTCCTGAACTTATTAACCAACTATATTCCTTTTTAATAGTTTGAATTTTTTCATGCACAATAAGTTTTCCTTCAGCGTATGGAGATATTGGGTTAAAGCTAGAGTTCTCATTTAATCTTTTACTGTCATGTTGATTGAACATTTCGGAACTCGAAGCTTGAAAAAATTTAAAAAAATGATTATTTCTTAATCCAGCGTTTATTAAATTATCAAATATTTGTACAATTTCTTTTTTTATATTTGGATTTATAAGTGACTCATAAACAGAACTTGGACCTGATAAATTAAACAAGTAATCTGGTTTAATCTCACTCACCATATTTTCAACAGAATTTGAATTAAGTAAATCTATATTTTGTACATTAACTTTAGAAAAATCTTTATTTTTAGAAACAGACTCAAGATTAGCTAAAAACTTTTTCTCATTGTAATCTCTAGATGTTCCATAAATTTCAATATCATTGTGAGATTCAAGAAGTTTATTTGTTAAAAATATTCCATCTTGTCCT
>CEVE01134782.1_pt1 | contig 26506 bp, 26 predicted proteins | sample 356431 | NCBI WGS metagenome assembly CEVE01 (sample SAMEA2622764, study PRJEB7988) | marine metagenome | isolation source: saline water (ENVO:00002010), including
ATCCTAGAGTGAGGTTAGGGTAGTGCCTATCTTGCCAGTAATATTAACGACTGACTTATTCGTATATATTTTTCTTACTATAATAGTTTTTTTTACGATTTATGTGAGAAAACATGATCATCTCATGATCCCATGGCGACAAGTCGGAAGAAGCAAAACAGCAATGGGGTCTCTCGTTGTTATAAGCTTTTTTTTAGTAATTGGCTTTCTCGATACAATTCATTACAAGAAGGCAACGGGTTTTGATAAGAATGGTGAAACTGTATATGCATCGGAAGTGTTGAGTGCATTTGATTTTTTTGCCAAAAAAATTCGAGAAAATAATGAAAAAACCTATTCAGCTCCATTTGCAACTCATTCCTTTGCCAAAGAAAATTTAAGATTAGAGAATGGAAAACAAGTAAGAGATTTTCCGCGTTTAAAGTTCGGAGGATCTCACTTAAAAAACCCTCATGAAGACAAGATGAAAGATATTCTAATACTTGCTTTATCGGGAGCTTTTTATGGGCTGCTTATACTTTTTCTTTATTTTTCGATACGCTTTAAATTGAATAAATCATATTTTTTATATTGGTGGAATGATCCAGAAAAAGCATCGAGCAGATCAGCAATGTTAGTTTTATCAATCATGCTAATGTTGAGCGGAATCGCGATTAATCTTTCTAGCGGTTATCATATTTTAGGAACGGATAAAGTTGGTGAAGATGTTTTTTATCAAGCACTAAAGAGTATTAGAACAGGGCTTGTCATTGGAACTTTAACAACACTTGTTATGTTACCTGCTGCAATTTTATTGGGAATTATGGCTGGATATTTCCGTGGATGGATAGATGACCTAATACAATATCTTTATACTACATTGGCCTCAGTGCCTGGGGTTCTATTGATAGCAGCTGCTGTATTAATGTTGCAGATTTATATGAGTAATAATCAAAATGAATTTAATAGTCTTACCGAAAGAGCCGATACTAGATTATTGTTTTTGTGCCTTATACTCGGAATTACAAGCTGGACAGGGCTCTGTAGATTGCTTCGAGGTGAGGCTTTAAAAATTTCTCAATTGGAGTATGTTCAAGCTGCTCAGGCCTTTGGCGCATCAAATTTTTCCATTTTAATGAAACATGTTCTTCCAAATGTGATGCATATCGTTTTGATAGTGGTAGTTTTAGATTTTAGTGGACTTGTCCTAGCGGAGGCAGTTCTGTCCTATATTAATATCGGCGTTGATCCAAACACAAATAGCTGGGGGAATATGATAAATAGTGCACGTTTGGAGCTGGCGAGAGAGCCAATTGTTTGGTGGTCTCTTTTTGCAGCCTTCTTTTTTATGTTTGTTCTAGTTCTTGCGGCTAATCTTTTTTCAGATGTTGTCAGAGATGCATTTGATCCTCGACTAAGAGAATCTTCATGAGCAATATTCAAAGAGATCCTAATTTTTCTGAAAACGAATCTATGGATGAATTAATTCTAAGGGTAGAGGGATTATCTACTGATGTTGGATCAGAAGCGGAGCCCAATCATATTTTTAAAGATATAAATTTAAAGTTATTTAGAGGAAAAACTCATGCGTTGGTAGGTGAATCTGGATCAGGAAAATCCATGATCGCATTGTCTCTCATGCGGTTATTGCCAAATGCTGTGAGAGTTGTCTCTGGCAATGTATTGTTAAGTGGAAGATCGCTTCTGGATCTTCCAGAGCTTGAGATGAGAAAGGAAAGAGGAGGTGAAATGGGTATGATTTTTCAAGAGCCCATGACTTCATTAAATCCAGTTATCCAGGTCGGAGAGCAGGTTGCTGAGGCGGTTAGGTTACGGAATATAAAACTATCACAGGAGGATGAAGATAAAAAAGTAATAGAATTATTTCATTCGGTTGGCATTCCTGACCCAGAAAGGCGACTTTCAGAGTATCCACATCAGCTCTCCGGGGGACTTAAGCAGAGAGTAATGATCGCTATGGCACTTGCAGGAAAGCCAAAAATACTCATAGCAGATGAACCAACAACTGCTCTCGATGTGACAATTCAATCTCAAGTTTTACAATTACTAAAGAGACTCCAGACGGAGACGGGGATGGCTATTCTTTTCATTACCCATGACTTGGGAGTAGTTGCACAGGTAGCTGATCATGTGAGTGTAGTATATAAGGGAAGAATAGTGGAAACGGGAAGCGTCTTTTCTTTTTTTAAGAATCCTACCCATCCTTTCAGCAAAAAACTTTTTGATTCTATTCCCAAAAAAGATTTTTTTAAAAGCACCAATACAACAAAGATCAATGAAAAACCTCTTTTAGCAGTTAAAGATCTAAAAGTATATTTTCCAATTAATAAGGGAATACTTAAGCGAACCATTGGTTACGTGAAAGCGGTTGATGGCGTTTCTCTGAAGTTATATCCTCAAAAAACCTTGGCTATAGTTGGGGAATCTGGGTGCGGAAAAACAACTATGGGAAAAGCTATCCTTCAGCTGATCAAGCCAACTGCTGGTAGCATAATATTTGATGGGAATGATTTAAGAAAAGCATCCTCTCAGTTTCTCCGAAAATCTCGGAGTAAATTTCAAATTATTTTTCAGGATCCAGCTTCATCGATGAATCCAAGAATGTTAATTTCAGACATTATCTTGGAGGGTTTGCAAGCACAAAAAATTGATCTGACTCCGCAGGAAAAACAGGATAAGGTGATAAATTTATTGAAAAAAGTAGGGCTTTCCGAAGAGGCTCTTACTCGTTATCCTCATGAATTTTCGGGCGGCCAAAAGCAACGTATAGCAATTGCAAGAGCTCTAGCAGTTTCGCCTAGCTTTGTTGTTTGTGATGAACCTACAAGCGCTTTAGACATGACTGTTCAAGCTCAAGTTCTTGATCTGCTGAAAGAGCTTCAAGACACTCTTGGCTTAAGTTACCTATTTATTACTCATAATATGTCTATAGTGTCACGGGTAGCCGATGAAGTGGCAGTAATGTATCAAGGGAAAATTGTAGAGTATGGCCCAGTAAAACAGATACTAGAGACCGCAAAACATCCGTATACGAAATCTTTAATCGAAGCGATTCCTTTACCAGACCCAAGTACAAGGAATATAAAAATTGTCTAGAAAAAAAACCTTTCATGAAGCCTTTCAATTTATAGTCTATCTTTTTATAAGCGCTGTCCTTCTGAATTACTCTGATCTGTATGCCACTGAGAAAAATACAAATACTCATTTAGCAGTGGAAAGAAAAAATTTGTTGACTATAAAGCAAGTTATTGAAAAAAATAAAAAAGAAAAGTTAATATTTGTTGGAGAGAGTCATAACAGCCTTTCGGACCATAATTTACAGTTAGAAGTAATGCAAGAAATGAAAAATCAAGGTAATAACTTTGTGATAGGGGTTGAGTGGTTTCAAAGACCTTTCCAAAAGCATTTAGATGATTTTATCTTCGGCGACCTAAATGAGGAAAAATTTCTAAGAAGAACTGAGTATTTTGAACGATGGGGGTTCGACTATCGTTACTATAGGGATATTCTTCAATATGCCAAGAAAAATAAAATCAGGATTTTAGCTCTTAATGCAAGCCAAGAATTGACCAGAGAAGTATCAGCGAAAGGATTAGTTGGTTTATCTAGTAAAACAAGATTAAAGCTTCCTAGTAACTACGATTTTAGCAATAAAGAATATAGGAGTCGATTGAGAACGGTATTTGATATGCATCAGCATGATGGTTCCACAAAGACTAAAGAAGCTTTCCAGCGATTTCTAGAGGTACAACTTACATGGGATGAAACAATGGCTTATGAGATTGCTAAATTTTTAAAGGAGAATGATAAGCAGACTATTCTTGTCTTTGCTGGCCGAGGCCATACACATAGAGAAGCAATACCCGATAGAGTGAAAAAAAGGATAGGTATTGGTGGTATAACTATAGCGAGCTATCAACAAAATGATCCCTTTTTCAGTTCAGATTATGTAATCGTACAACCCAAAATGGAACTTCCAGCCGTTGGCTTAATTGGTATAGAAATGGAAGAGAGAGAAAATAATATTTACATAAAGTCAATTACTAGAGATATTCTCAAAAAGCCTTTTGGGCTACAGATAAATGATCAGTTACTCACAATTTCTCAGATTAATATTTCGAAATATAGCGACGTAAAACTTGCGATGCTTAATAAGGAACCTGGTGATAAAATAATTATCGAGGTTTTGCGTTTAGATAAAAATGGAAAAGAAAGAAAGATAAAAAAAGAAATCCTCCTCATAGGAGAAACAAAGAACCCACATTAAGATTAATGGTTCGTTTGTGAACACCAAGAGTGTATTTTTCTGCCACCTTCATAGGGCACTGACAAATTTCTATCCTCAAGCATTTTTCTTAAAGATTTCCCGTCAATATAGACATCGGCAACCACTCTAAAATATTTCCCTCTTTTAATATTTTTTAAATAAATGATCTTTGCATTCTGGAATTGCCTTCTAACAAAATTTTTAGCTTTTTTAGCAGCTTCTTTTTCTTCAGAGCATTTTCCAGAAATTTCCGGAGTATCGGTACCATTTAATCTAATCGATATGTTTTTACCAACTACAGCTGGCCAATTCTTAATATCGGCTCGGAAAGTATCTCCATCATAAACGGATAAGATTTGACTAACCTCGGCATCACCAAAATTTTTAGCATATAAATTTTTACAAAATAGAATCAGAGAGACACTGAGGACAAGCCATAGCAATTGACTTATATCTATTTTTTGCTCGAGATGATTAAAAGGCATTTTATTCTTGTATTGATGGCTCCCCCGGTTGGATTCGAACCAACGACCAACGGATTAACAGTCCGCTGCGCTACCGCTGCGCCACAGGGGAATAAACGAGAAATCCAGAATACTAATATTCGATAGAAGTCTGGTCAAGCGCATTTAAAAAAGAATCCTCATGATGAAAGTTACTAAAGGCTCTTCAATCTAGACAATGCTTCTTTTAAATTTTCCATTTTTGTAGCAATGGAAAGTCTAGCATAATTAGCTGACCCGAAAGCAGATCCCGGGACTATTGCTACTCCGGCTTCCTTTATTAAGTATTCAGCTAAATCTAAGTCGTTTGCTACACCATCAATGGCATCAACCAGTCCTTCAACTTTAGGGAATACATAAAAGGTGCCATCGGTGGGCATGCACTCAATTCCTGATATTTTATTTAACTCTGTTACCATAAAGTCATGCCGATCTTTAAAGTGTCCTAACATATCGGTAATACAGTCTTGGGGACCATTCAGCGCAGCTACTGCAGCTGCTTGCGAAATCGAGGTTGGATTTGATGTACTCTGAGATTGAATTTTTTTCATTGCTTTTATCAAAGACTCAGGACCAGCTGTGTATCCAATCCTCCACCCAGTCATCGAATAAGCCTTAGAGACGCCATTTAAAACTACTGCTCGATCTATAAGATCTGGACAAACATTAACGATGTTTACAAAAGTATTTGATTCCCACAGGATATGTTCATAGATATCATCAGTAGCGATTGTAATTTTTGGATAATCCCGCAAAACTTCTCCAAGTGAGGCTAACTCTTTATGACTATAAGCAATGCCGGAAGGGTTCGAGGGACTATTTATGACAACCATTCTGGTTTTATCTGTTATCGCCGTCCTAAGCTGGACGGAGGTTACTTTAAAATTTTGTTCGCCACTGGTATTGATAAAAACGGGTTTGCCGCCTGCTAATAAAACCATATCTGGATATGAGACCCAATAAGGGGTAATGATTACTACCTCGTCTCCAGGATTCAATAAGGCTTGTGCCAAATTGTAAAAGCTTTGTTTTGCTCCCACTGAAACTAAAACTTGATCTAAATTATAAGAAAGATTATTTTCTCTCTCAAATTTTTTTAAGACCGCCTCTTTGAGCTCATTTGTTCCGTCTACGGGCGTATACTTGGTTTTACCGTTGTTTATGGCTTCTATTGCAGCCTCTTTAATATGATGAGGGGTGTCGAAGTCTGGCTCTCCAGCACCGAGGCCTATTATGTCTTTTCCAGATGCTTTTAGCTGAGCAGCTCTAGCGGTAATGGCTAAAGTGGGAGAGGGCTTGATTGTTTGTACTCGAGTAGAAAGTTTCATTCTCATTACGTCTTAATATAGATGGTTTATAAAAGCTTACATTGATGGATATGATAGCGGATCTAGACCCAAACAAGCACCAGTTATGAAAAAAAAATTTGAAATTAAAAGTAAATTCAGCCCTGCTGGAGATCAACCAAAGGCTATTTCTTCCCTAATTGACGGCCTGAATGATGGAGAAGCTGGCCTTACATTGTTGGGTGTCACGGGATCTGGCAAGACCTATACTATCGCTAATTTGATTTCTGAAGTCCAACGCCCCACCTTAGTTCTGGCTCATAATAAGACATTGGCTGCCCAGCTTTATGGGGAATTTAAGGAGTTTTTTCCTAAAAACGCTGTCGAATACTTTGTTTCTTACTATGATTATTATCAGCCTGAGGCCTATGTGCCATCGACTGACACCTTCATTGAGAAGGATGCTTCATTGAATGAGCATATACAACAGATGCGACTCTCAGCCACTAAAGCGATACTGGAAAGATCCGATACCATTATAGTCGCAACCGTCTCATCTATTTATGGCCTCGGTGATCCGAGACAGTATTTTAGTATGGTGCTTCATCTCGTTAGGGGCGACGTGATCGACCAAAGAAAACTTGTACGAAAACTTGCTGATTTGCAATATAAGAGAAATGATATCGAACTTCAAAGAGGCACCTACCGAGTCAGGGGCGACATCATAGACATATACCCAGCAGAATCTGAAGATGAAGCTATTAGACTCGAACTTTTTGATGAAGAAATAGCCTCAATATCTTTATTTGACCCTCTGACAGGAGAGGTCTCCAGAAGAGTAGCTCGCTTCACTGTTTATCCAAAAACTCACTATGTGACACCCAGAGAGGTAATTTTAAAAGCAGTAGACTCTATCAAGTTGGAACTAAAGAATCGCCTGGAGGATTTGCGAAATAATCAGAAATTATTGGAGGCCCAACGCCTTGAGCAAAGAACACAGTTCGATTTGGAAATGATGATGGAGCTTGGGTATTGCTCAGGTATAGAGAATTACTCAAGATATTTGTCTGGCCGTGGCGTAGGCGAGAGTCCCCCAACCCTATTTGATTATTTACCAACTAATTCTTTACTTGTGATAGATGAGTCTCATGTAACGATTCCACAGCTAGGCGCCATGTACAAAGGAGATCGATCCAGGAAAGAGACACTTGTAGAATTTGGCTTTCGACTTCCTTCTGCATTGGACAACCGTCCTTTAAAGTTTGAGGAATTTGAAACTAGATCACCTCAGACAATTTATGTATCAGCTACTCCAAGAGCATATGAGGCCTCGCACTCTGGAATTACAGTTGAGCAAGTTGTAAGACCAACTGGACTGATAGACCCATTGATAGAGGTGAGGCCTGCTAGCTCTCAAATAGATGATGTTATGTCTGAAATTAATGAGCGTGTGTCCTTGGGGGATAGAATTCTGGTTACTACTCTTACAAAAAGAATGGCGGAGGATTTAACTGATTATCTCTCTGAGCATGGAATCAGAGTAAGATATCTCCACTCTGATATAGATACGGTGGAAAGAGTCGAAATCATTCGTGATTTAAGACTGGGCGAATTTGATGTCCTTGTGGGCATTAATCTTTTAAGGGAGGGACTCGATATGCCTGAAGTGTCCTTGGTTGCTATTCTCGATGCCGATAAAGAAGGCTTTTTAAGATCAGAGGGCTCTCTGATTCAGACAATTGGCCGTGCTGCAAGAAATTCTCGAGGCAAAGCCATTTTGTATGCTGATAAAGAGACTGGCTCGATGCGTCGTGCAATTGATGAAACTAATCGTAGGAGAACCAAGCAAATCGCGCATAATGAAAAACATAATATAACCCCTAAAACTATTAGAAAAAGCGTTTCTGATATTCTCGAAACTTCTGTGCCGGGCGGTCAGGTTATTGCAAAAAAATATCGAAACGTCTTCGATAATGAGACCGATAATAAAATTATCGACCCTATAAAGGCAGTAAAAGAAATAAAGAAGTTAGAGAAAGAAATGTATAACCTTGCAAAAGAGCTAAAGTTTGAAGAAGCCGCCAGGCTTCGTGATAGGCTCAAAGTCATTCAAGGGAAAAACTTTCAGGGCTAGAAGCACAATATACTTGCAGCTGCTATGCAGTACCTTTAGACTACTATTTGATAGTTTTCTCCAGGCGCGTAGCTCAGTTGGTTAGAGCACCACCTTGACATGGTGGGGGTCGGTGGTTCGAATCCACTCGCGCCTACCAATTTTCAGTTTGCCCACTTTATAAATCCTCTCACTTTTACACCCTGTGAAAAAAAGAATTGTTTTGCTTCAGGATAAAGAGATGGGTGAACTATGCTAGGCAATACCTTGGCTTTTGTTTTTTGGTATATCCCCCAGTCTGTACCAATTGATATATAGTTATTCCTTTTTTCTTGTCCCGTCGTATACAGCTGTGGCGAAATAATATCTATATCCTGATTAGCTATGATTGCCATCATTAAATTTTCAGAATTATCGCATGCATAAGGCTCAGAGTGACTTATGGTAACAAGAATTTTTAATTTTTTTCTTTTGGCCGCGGAGAAAGCCTCGTTAAAAAAACTTATAAGATGTTTTCCTTCACATACCTCAATATCAAACGCAACTCCTTCATATCCGTTAAATTTATCTTGTTCTATAGCTTCTGTGACTTTAACAATAGCTTGAGGCGTAAATCTTCCTTTTGCGTTTCCTCCGCCTATTGCAAGGAATTTTTGACCAATCATTCTATTTATTAGTTTTTCGTTATCCCTTATTGCCTTTGATACATCTGAATAACCCATAAAACCAATAGATAGATCTGCTTTATCAGGCGGCATGACTCTTTCCCAACCTTGATCCCAATAGCCGACCACTTCTGCGCTGACGCTGTTATTACTTAAGAAAGCAATAGAGAGGAAAATGAAAAATTTCATTATAAAACGATACTTTATCTTTAAAATTATACTATGGGCCATATATTCTTTGACAATTCTTTCCTTGATGAAGTGTTTGAGATTTCATATTAAAATATAATATGTGAAATGTTTGAAAATTAATATCAATTTAAAACCTCGTAAGAGTAGCTGTTTAATCAATGAAGCCAAAATATCCATTAACGCAGAAATTTCAAGATCTACCCGATGAAATTCCAATTTTTACGTTAGAGAATGCATTACTCCCTGGGGGAGAATTGCCTCTGGAGCTTTCCAGCAATGAAGAGCTTGATTTGTTTATCGGCGCTCTGAGAACAGACCAGCTGATTGGCATGATTCAGCCTGATAAGCACAACGACATAACACAGATGTACCGCATCGGATGCGCTGGACGGATTAGACAATACAGAGAGAGAAAGGATGGCCGCATAAATATAATGCTTACCGGTATCTGTAGATACAAAATCGTTGAAGTCAACAAGGCTGCAACTTTTCCCATGGCGCGAGTGGATTGGAGTGATTTTGCAAAGGACTATGAAGTAGAGGCTCTAGACCATAAGTCAGTAAAATCATTCAAGGAAAGCCTTCTAAATTATTTTAAAAGGCATAATATGGCGGTCGATTGGGATGTTTTGGATAACCTACCGATTGAACAATTAGTCAATAATCTGATATTGGTTGTAAATTTGGAAATAAAAAACAAGCAAAAGCTGCTAGAAGCAGCCACTCTGGGAGAGAGGCTGATTCTATTTTCAGATATATTAAGGTCTAAAGAGGAGCCGATTTTATCTTCGGTACCTCCTAGCACGTCAGTCAACTAACTTATAGCTAATTCAGCACTAGTTTTTTTATTTAAAAGGTAACAATACTTTCTTTTAAAAATTCTTCTAAACTCTAGCTTTATTTTGGAACGACTTCTTCTGCTTGAGGGCCTTTTTCACCAGCAACTTCCTTAAATTCCACCTCTTGGCCTTCCACAAGGGATCTGTGCCCCTCTCCTACAATAGATCGAAAGTGAACAAATAAATCTTTGCCATTTGCTCTTTCAATAAAACCATAACCTTTACCATTATCGAACCACTTTACGGTTCCTGTTTGTTTCTCAGACATTAGCGTCAATTCCTCATACATAAAAACCCCTCGTTAAAGCTTAGGGCTAGAAAAATCTTCTTTTTAGAGGGGTGTTTTTTCTTCAAAAAAACACGATCTTCTTAAAATAAGACTTGTGAGGGCCTCACACTATACGGTCAATAAGAAAAACACAAGACCAACATTAGCTTTTAATCGATATTATTGTTAGTTTTTTGGGGCAAACAAAGTACAAAAAAATTGCATTTAGATCGATTTTTTGCAAACTTTACGCGAAATAATTGAATAATGAGATGATGAAATTCGATAATACTTACATAAAATTACCAAGTAATTTTTACAAAGCTACGTTACCAACGCCATGTTTGATGCCAGAATTATTGGCCTGGAACAAAGATTTAGCTGAAAAATTGGGCTGTCTGGATTCGTTAAACAAAACTTCTGATGTAATTAAGTATTTCAGTGGAAACGAGATTTTGCCCGGTTCTGAGCCGGTATCTCTTATTTATGCTGGTCATCAATTTGGAAATTTTGTAAATCAGCTTGGTGATGGTAGAGCAGTACTTTTGGGTGAATTGATTGACAGCGATACTAATCGTTTTGACCTTCAGCTAAAGGGTTCAGGTCGGACACCTTTTTCTAGGGATGGAGACGGAAGGTCTGCTATGGGGCCTGTTTTGAGAGAATATATTATAAGTGAAGCAATGTTTCATTTGGGTATTCCAACGACTAGGGCCTTGGCTGCTATAAAAACCGGGGAATTAGTTATAAGGGATAGACCGGAACCCGGAGCAATTTTAACTCGTGTTGCCTCCAGTCATATCCGCTTTGGAACTTTCGAGTATTTTGCTGTGCGGGGCGACAAAATTAATTTAAGAAAACTTCTTAATTATACAATTGAGAGACACTTTCCTGATCTAAAGGAGTCTTCCGAATCTACTTTGGATCTATTCAGGCGGATAAGCGTTCTGCAAGCAGAATTAATTTCTAAATGGATGGGCGTTGGATTTGTTCATGGCGTCATGAATACTGACAACTGTCTTGTGTCAGGCGAAACAATTGATTATGGTCCCTGCGCTTTTCTTGATGAATTTGATTTTTTTAAAACTTTCAGTTCAATCGATTCCTCAAAACGCTATGCATTCGGACGCCAAGCACAAATTGCACAATGGAACCTTGCAAGATTAGCAGCTGCTTTTCTGGTACTAGGGGGGGTCGTTGAAAAATATGAAGAAGAGCTCGAGAATTTTCAGAATCTATATGAGAAAAATTTCCTAAATGTGATAGGAAAAAAGTTAGGTTTTAGCGAAATAAAAAAAAATGACGAGGAGATTATAAGTAAATGGTTTGAGCATCTACAAAAAGAATCATTAGACTATACTTTAAGCTTTCGACATCTTGCAGATCAATTAAATGATAAATCACCAAAGAAATTTGGAGAATTTGAGGATATTTGGAAAATAAGAATAAATGATCAGCCTGATTCATTGACGGAAGTAAAAAGAAAGATGAATACTTTGAATCCTATTTTTATTCCGAGAAACCATCAAATTGAAAAGGCAATTAAAATTGCTTTGGAGGGAAATCTTTCTGGTTTTAATGACCTGAACACCGTTTTGAGAAAACCTTTTGATAAACAACCAGGAATGATGTCATATGCAGAAGCTCCAGTTCCAACAGAGAGAGTTTTGAAGACATTTTGTGGCACTTAGTAAATGAATCTAATTTCAAGAGATAAAGCTCACGTATGGCACCCCTATAGCTCGATGAATAATTCATTAGAGCTTTATGGCGTCGAAAAAGCTGAGGGTGTGAGATTACATCTATCTAATAAAAAAATCCTAATTGATGGAATGTCATCGTGGTGGTGTGCAGTACATGGTTACAATCATCCAAAATTGAATAAGGCAGTCGAAAAGCAGCTTGGGAAAATGGCCCATGTAATGTTTGGAGGATTGACACATGAGCCTGGAGTTCGGCTCGCAGAAAAGCTGGTTGAGCTGAGCCCAGATAAACTTCAATCGGTTTTTTTTGCAGACTCAGGTTCAGTCTCTATTGAGGCGGCAATGAAAATGTCAATCCAATATTGGATTTCAAAAGGGCAGCCAAAAAAGAAAAGATTCCTCTCATTTTATTCTGGTTATCATGGAGATACTTTTCATGCAATGTCTGTATGCGACCCGTCTAATGGCATGCATAAATCGTTCTTCAAATCACTTCCAAAGCAATTTTTTGTTGCAGCCCCAAACGTTCAATTTGGTAAAAAATGCATACCCTCTGATTTTTCAGAAATCGAAAATGCGCTAAAAAAATATTCATCAGAGATAGCAGGAATAATTATCGAACCCATAGTCCAAGGCGCAGGGGGTATGAATTTTTACTCAATAGATTATCTCAAAAAATTGCGTCATTTGTGCAATCAATATGACGTTAATTTTATTACCGATGAGATTGCCACAGGCTTTGGCCGAACAGGAAAATTTTTTGCTTGTGAGCATGCTGAGGTTTGCCCAGATATCATGACAGTAGGGAAGGCGCTAACGGGTGGATACATGACTCTCGCAGCCGTTTTGACAACAAATGATATAAGTGAGGTAATCGCAAATGGAGACCCTGGTATTTTCATGCATGGGCCTACATTTATGGCGAATCCTCTTGCATGCTCAGTAGCATCAGCCAGCATAGATCTTCTCTTTGAGACAAATTGGTATGCCAATGTAAGTCGAATTGAAAATGGACTTAAAAAAGGCTTATTACAAGCTGACGCATATCCTTGGGTTAGAAATACAAGAGTTCTGGGGGCTATTGGTGTTATAGAGCTCTCTAATCCGATAAATCTAGCAGAGGTCCAACCAATGTTTGTTGAGCGTGGTGTATGGGTAAGACCTTTTGGTAGGTTAATATACTTGATGCCGCCTTTTGTGATAAATGATGTTGATTTAGCGTTTTTATGTTCATCGACTATCGATGTCGTCGCAAATTTAAAGCTATCAGGCAACCAAATTATTCCCAATAAGATATGATTTAATATATCATAACTGTTTTATTTCAAGTGGCCTTTAGTAGGGGTCACCACTGAGGATAGCTAAATGCCAATAGTAACACTTCCCGATGGATCCCAGAAAACATACCCTAATCCCGTGTTGGTCTCAGAGGTAGCTTCTGAAATTGGCCCAGGCTTAAAGAAAGCAATGTTGGCCGGAAAAGTAAATGGAGAGATTGTTGATGCAAGTTTTGAAATTAAGAGTGATGTAAACCTTGAAATAGTTACTTCCAAGGATATAGAGATATTAGAGGTAATTAGACATGATGCAGCGCATGTCATGGCCCAGGCAGTTCAAGAATTATTTCCCGATACTCAAGTAACCATCGGCCCTCCAATCGAAAACGGCTTCTATTACGATTTTTCCAGGAAGACTCCTTTTACTCCAATAGATTTGGAGAAAATTGAAAAAAGGATGGAAGAAATTATTGATAGAGATCATGAAATAGAAAGAGAAATATGGGAAAGGGACAGCGCTATTGAAAAGTTTGATGCCATAGGCGAGAAATATAAGGTCGAAATAATAAACACTATTCCAAAAGGTGAGGATGTGTCCATTTATCGACAAGGAGATTGGTTTGATGTTTGTAAGGGACCTCATTTGCCAAGTACTGGAAAACTCCCAAAAGCATTTAAGCTCATGAAGCTAGCCGGAGCATACTGGAGAGGAGATGCAAAGAATGAGATGCTACAAAGAATCTATGGCACTGCTTGGAGAACAAAAGCCGAGCTAGCCGATTATCTCAAGAAATTAGAAGAGGCGGAAAAACGTGATCATCGTAAGATTGGTAAGGCGTTAGATTTATTCCATGGCCAGGATGAGGCACCTGGCATGATTTTTTGGCATGATAAGGGATGGAGTATTTATTTAACTATACAAAATTACATAAGAGAGAAATTAAAGAAAAACGGCTATCAAGAAGTTCATACTCCGCAAGTAATCGACAGAACTCTTTGGGAAAAATCTGGTCACTGGGATAAATTCGGGGACATGATTTTTACCACTCACTCTGAAAATCGAGATTATGCCCTGAAGCCAATGAATTGTCCGGCCCATGTTCAACTATACAACCATGGTTTGAAATCATATCGAGATCTACCATTGCGACTTGCTGAATTCGGCTCTTGTCATAGAAATGAACCATCTGGAACCTTGCATGGGTTAATGAGAGTTAGGAATTTTGTTCAAGATGACGCACATATTTTTTGTACGGAAAGTCAAATTTTACCCGAGGTGATTTCATTCAATAAGCTTCTTTTTGAGGTCTACAAAGATTTTGGGTTTGAAGATATCTTGATCAAGCTATCTACCCGCCCAGATAAACGTGTAGGTGATGATCAAATTTGGGACAAGGCGGAAAAAGCTTTAGAAGATGCGCTTAACGCCCAAGGCTTAAATTGGGATATGCAGCCTGGAGAGGGAGCCTTCTATGGCCCTAAAATTGAATATTCTTTAAGAGATTGTTTGGATAGAGTTTGGCAGCTTGGAACGATTCAATTAGACTTCTCAATGCCTGAACGACTTGATGCAAAATATATTTCCGAAGACAACAGTAAGAAAACTCCCGTCATGCTTCATAGGGCGATTTTAGGCTCAATAGAGCGATTTATTGGTATATTAATCGAACATTATGCCGGTTCTCTGCCTTTTTGGCTTAGTCCTATACAAGCAGTCATGATGAATATCACTGATAAACAGGCATCATTTGTTGAAGATAGCGTAAAGTTTCTTCAAGAAAAGGGGTTTAGGGTTGATTCGGACTTGAGAAACGAGAAGATCGGTTTTAAAATTCGAGAACATACGATAAGTAAAATCCCTTTTCTATTAGTAGTCGGAGATAGAGAAATTGAAGATGAGTCTGTTTCGGTGAGATCGCGAGAAGGGAAAGATTTGGGAAAAATGCAGCTAAATGATTTGGTTTCTTTACTGCAAGAATGTAATAAGATCTCGTAGTAACAACTTTTTTGTAGAAGCACCAACTTTTTTTGTTGGTGCTTTTTCTATTAAAGGTAATAATAATTTTTTCGGAGGAATACACTATCGCAAAACAAGATAAGCGTAGTCGGCTAAATGAGGACATAACCGCTTCAGAGGTTAGGTTAATAAAAGAAGATGGCGAGCAAGTAGGGATTGTCGGGATTGAAGAAGCAATGCGGACAGCAGGAGATGCAAGCCTTGATCTTGTAGAAATTGTTCCAAATGCCGAGCCACCAGTTTGCCGAGTAATGGATTATGGGAAGTATGTTTTTGAATCTAAAAAACAGAAACAAGGCCAACGAAAAAAGCAAAAGCAAGTTCAAGTCAAGGAGATTAAATTTAGACCCGGAACCGAAATCGGCGACTACAATGTTAAACTGAGAAGTATCAAGAAATTCCTCGAAAATGGTGACAAATGTAAGGTGACTATGAGATTTCGGGGTAGAGAGCATGTTCACAGAGAGCTCGGACTCGATATGCTTGAGAGAATAGAATCTGATTTAGATAGTCTGGCGATAGTTGAGCAAATGCCAATCATGGAAGGAAAACAAATGATTATGGTCTTAGTTCCATCAAAAAAGAAGTAATTTAGATTAACTTAGGTATATAATTACAGAAGTTGTGTGCAGAAGTAGCTTGGCGTCAGGCATTGCCTCGGTTACATGCATTTATTAGCCTAACGGCTACGATATCAGGAGAATGAAAATGCCAAAAATAAAGAGTCTTCGCGGTGCTGCGAAGAGATTCAAAGTTACGAAAGGTGGCATTAAGCGTAACCAATCTCATCGTCGCCATATCCTTACAAAGAAATCCACAAAACGAAAGCGGCATCTTCGTTCGCCTTCAATGTTGCATAAATCTGACGTAGCCGCGGCTCGTCGGATGATTCCATACGCTTAGAGAAGGAGATTTATAATGCCAAGGGTAAAACGCGGAGTTCAAGCACACGCAAAACACAAAAAGGTCTTAAAATCTGCCAAAGGTTATTATGGTGCTAGGCGTAAAGTATTCAGAGTAGCAAAGCAAGCAGTCATTAAAGCAGGCCAGTATGCTTATCGTGATCGGAGGGTAAAGAAGCGTCAATTTCGTTCGCTATGGATTCAAAGAATAAATGCCGCAGCACGTATAAATGGATTGTCTTACAGTAGAATGATAAACGGTTTGAATAAAGCCGGAGTTGCAGTTGATCGAAAAATTCTTGCCGATATAGCTATCAATGACGCCACAGCATTTACTCATTTAGCTGAAAAGGCCAAGGCCGCATTGTCAGATTAGTAGTGAAAATCACTTGGGCAACAGCTCCGTTATTTCAGGTAGTCGCCGGGACCAAAATTGCTTTCTTTTTAATACCAAAGTGAGAAGAATGAATCAAAATCTTAAAACTCTTGAAGAAAAAGCTCTTTTATCGATAGATGCCTCAGACAATTTGCGATTGCTAGATTCCATTCGAGTTGAATATTTAGGAAAGAATGGCATTTTAACTAAAAAATTAAAAGATCTCGGAAGTATGCCGGCTGAAAAAAGGCGGGATGCTGGAAAAGATATCAATATTTTAAAAAATTCTCTTCTGGTCGCGCTCGAAGAAAAGAAAAAAAAGTTAGAGGATAGTGAGTTAGATAAAAGACTTAAATCCGAAAAAATAGACGTAACCCTCCCCGGAAAAGGCCTGAATAATGGGGGTTTACATCCAATCAGCCGTACCATGAAAAGAATACAGAATATTTTTAGGACTGGTGGATTTGAAGTAGCAACAGGGCCAGAAATTGAAGATGATTTTCACAATTTTGAAGCATTGAATATCCCGAAGCATCATCCTGCGAGGGCCATGCATGATACCTTTTATTTTGATGACAGGAGACTCCTAAGAACTCATACTTCGCCAGTTCAAATTCGAGTCATGAAAGACAAAGAGCCGCCTTTGAAAATAATTGCTCCAGGCAAAGTTTTCCGATGTGATTCAGACTTAACGCATACGCCAATGTTTCATCAGGTCGAGGGATTCTCAGTAGACAAAGAAGTCAGCTTTTCTGACCTTAAGGGTGTAATAAATAATTTTTTGTATTCTTTTTTTGAAAGACCGGATTTAAAAATTAGATTTAGGCCTTCATATTTTCCTTTTACAGAACCAAGTGCGGAAGTAGATATCCAATGCGTAATGTGCGCAGGAAAGGGATGTAGAGTTTGTTCTCACACTGGATGGCTTGAGGTGCTTGGCTGCGGAATGATTCATCCAAACGTCTTAGATCATGTGGGAATCGATAATGAAACCTATAGTGGATATGCTTTTGGCATGGGCGTCGAAAGACTTGCTATGTTGCGATATGGGGTAAATGATTTACGTCTATTTTTCGAGAATGATCTTCGCTTTTTGAGGCAATTCGCGTGATTTTTAATAATTGTTCGATGGATGAGGCTTAAAAATGCGATTTAGTGAAAATTGGCTCAGAGAATTGGTTAGCCCTGAAGTTTCTACTCAAGATCTTGCGGATCAGCTCAGTATGGCTGGATTAGAGGTAGATTCTATAGAACCGGCAGCTTCTTTTTTTGAAAATATTTTCATTGGTCAGATCACAGATATTCAAGTTCATCCAGATGCCCAAAAATTATCGGTTTGTAGGGTAGAGCTCTCTGAAAAGAAAATATTTCAAATAGTTTGCGGAGCTAAAAATATTTTTGTAGGCGCAAAAGTTCCTTTAGCATTAGAAGATGCCTCGCTTCCAAATTCTGTAAAAATCAAAAAGACAAAGATTAGAGGCGTTGATTCGGAAGGAATGATCTGCTCAGCATCTGAACTCGGCTTAGCTGAAACCTCGGAAGGTATCTATATACTAGATTTAGACGCCCCATTGGGTGAAAATTTTTGGGACTTTTTAAAATTAAATGATTCATGCATTGAAGTTGATTTAACTCCCGATAGAGGAGACTGTTTAAGTGTCACAGGTATTGCCCGGGAAGTTGGTGCGATAAATAGCTTAAGTATCAAAGTCCCTTTAGTAACTGAAGTTTCAAACGATGTAGATGATACATTTGAAGTAGATGTAGAACTTCCTGAAGCTTGCCCCCGCTACTTATGCAGAGTTATTAAAAATATTAATCATGATGCCGAAACTCCATGTTGGATGATAGAGCGATTACGCAGAGGAGGCATAAGATCTATTTCGCCAGTTGTAGATATAACGAATTATGTTTTACTAGAGCTGGGCCAACCAATGCATGGTTTTGACCTTGCTAAATTACAAGGCGGGCTGAGGATTAGATATGCAAGAGATAAGGAAAAATTAAAGTTGCTTGATGGGGAGAATCTTGAATTAAAAGAGAACACCCTGATTATTGCAGATGACAATGGACCTTTAGCTCTTGCAGGAATAATGGGTGGTGCTGAAACTGCTGTCACGGAAAAAACAAAAAACATTTTACTTGAGGCTGCATTCTTTAATCCTTTAAATATCGCTGGAAAGGCAAGAAGCTATGCTTTGCATACAGACTCATCTCATAGATTCGAGAGAGGAGTGGATTATGAATTACCAAAATTAGCAATGTTACGCGCTTCTGAACTTATATCGAAAATTGTAGGAGGAGAGGCGGGACCAATTAAAGAAATTTCAAGCGAAGCTCATTTGCCAAAAAGAAAATCAATCAATCTTCGATTAGGTAAAATTAAGAAAGTATTAGGAATTCAGATAGACGCAAATGCGGTAGAAGATATCCTTGCACGACTCAGCATGGAATTTTCAAAAAAAAATAACGAATGGACTGTTATACCTCCCTCTTTTCGTTTTGACATTGAAATTGAAGTCGACTTAATCGAAGAAATTGGTCGAATATTTGGTTACTCAAATATCCCCCTTAGCATACAGCAAGCATTTGGAAAATTAGGATCTGCGCCTGAGGTAGTTTTTGATTTAGACAAGGCTAAACAGATTTTAGTGGGCAGAGATTTCCAGGAAGCTATCACTTATAGTTTCATTAGCCCAGAAATGTCATCTTTTGTTAGTCAAGAATCTGAGCAGATCAAATTAGCCAATCCTATCTCTTCGGATATGTCAATCATGAGAACCAGTATTTTACCGGGAATCCTTGATGCAATAAGATACAACAGAAAGCGACAACAGGAGCGAATACGATTATTCGAGAGCGGCCTCGTTTTTAAGTCACTGGATAATAAAATACATCAGATTGATCATTTAGCTTGTGCAGCCTGCGGCCCATCCCTCCCTGATAACTGGAATCAAAAGAAAAAACAAATAGACTTCTTTGATCTTAAAGGGGACTTGATGGCTGTATTAAGCCAAGTTGGAAATATCGATGAATTTTCTTTTGTTGCAAAAGACAACCAAATGTTTCATCCTGGACAATCAGCAGAAATTTCTTTTAGAGACACTAAGATTGGTTGGCTGGGTATGTTGCATCCCAAAATTCAGGATAAAATGGATTTGCCAGTAACTTTTTTATTTGAAATTTCACTTGATGGAATTTCCAATGGGAAGTTACCAGAATTTGAAGCATTATCTAAGTTCCCATACATAAAAAGGGATTTGGCCATAACTGTTGAAAAAGAAATTACATTTGAAGAGGTTTTATCTGTCGCGCGAGAAGCCGCACCAGGTACAGTAAGAGATATTCAATTATTCGATGTATATACAGGAGAAAATATAGATTCACATGCAAAAAGTCTTGCTTTAAGCTTGATTTTACAAGAATCTTCACACACTCTTACGGATAAAGAAGTTGATGAGCTGAGTGCATTGATTTTGAATGCCCTCGAGAAGAAATTATCTGCAAAACTACGTATATAAAGGGGTTCAAGTATGGCTTTAACAAAAGCGGACATGGCGGAATATTTGTTCAATGAGCTGGGGCTTAATAAGCGCGAAGCAAAAGATATGGTCGAGATGTTTTTTGAGGAAATCAGGCAATCTCTAGAAAATGGGCGTCAAGTTAAATTGTCTGGGTATGGAAACTTTGATTTAAGAGAAAAAAAACAAAGGCCCGGCCGAAATCCAAAAACTGGAGAAGAGATTCCTATTTCCGCTAGACGTGTAGTAACTTTTAGGCCAGGTCAAAAGTTAAAAGCCAGAGTAGAATCTTTCAGTAAGACTGGCGTGCTATCTGCTGGAACAGATGGCGACTCTCGAGATATAGGTGGCTAATGCTTGATCCAGAAAGCGCTAAAATTGAGCTCCCTCCTATTCCCAGTAAGAGATATTTTACCATTGGTGAGGTGAGCGAACTCTGTTTAGTGAAGCCACATGTGCTCAGATATTGGGAACAAGAGTTCCATCAATTAAAGCCAGTAAAGAGAAGAGGTAACAGAAGGTATTATCAACGGCATGACGTTGAACTTATCAGGCAGATAAGAAGCCTTTTATACGAGCAGGGTTTTACTATTGGCGGAGCGTGTCAGCAACTTGAAGCGGAGGGAAATAATAGCGATACAAACATAAGTTTAACTTCTCCCTCACGAGAAACAATTATCGAGTTAAGAAAAGAGCTCCAAGCTATTATTGACATACTTAAAATTAAAGTATAATACGAACTCTCTAAGTTTATATTTGTTATTTCGGAGCGTAGCGCAGCTTGGTAGCGCACCTCAATGGGGTTGAGGGGGTCGAAGGTTCAAATCCTTTCGCTCCGACCAAACAAATTGGGTTAGGTATTGTAAATTTTGAGCCTTATTACCGTACAGCAATGGATGCCTAATCATTATTAAAACATTCATCCTTCATTTCTCTTTATCTCTAGCCAATCTCTCTATATTTACAAGTTTAATAGGTTGCGCTCTCTCTAATTGTTACAAAAGAATCATGGGTTCAAGTAAAACTTTTTATATAAAATTGAGTTTGTATTAAACTATACTCAGTATATTAATTTTTATGACAGCTAGGTCGTCGTTTATACTTGTATTTTTTATTTCAATGGAGATACCAGAGGAAAAAGTATTTATGAAGCTAGGGGTTCCTAAAGAAAAAAATAGTGAAGAATCAAGAGTTGCAATAACACCAGATATCGCAAAAACTTTAATTTCTACTGGTTTAGAAGTGATTGTTGAATCCGGTGCTGGCGATCGAGCGAATTTCAGTGATGATATGTATATTGAATCGGGAGCAAGTATTAGAGATTCGCTGAACACGCTAAGCTGTGATGTTGTAATTAAAGTGACAAGGCCAAGCTTAAGCGAAGTTGATGCAATGATCGAGGGAGGTATTTTCATAGGCCTAATGGAATATTGTAAAAATGAGGATTTAAATCAAAAAATGGCAGATAAGAATATATCTGTTATAGCTTTAGAGAAAATCCCCAGAATATCTCGGGCTCAATCGATGGATGTACTTTCGTCTCAAGCAAATATCGCAGGCTATCGCGCTGTTATTGAAGCTGCAAGCCATTTTGGTCGCTTTGTCCCTTTGATGATGACTTCGGCTGGATCTGCCAAACCCGCAAAAGTTGTTGTATTGGGTGCTGGTGTAGCCGGTTTACAGGCAATAGCTACGGCTCGTAGGCTTGGAGGAGATGTATATGCCTATGATGTAAGACCTGAAACGAAAGAGCAAATTGAATCACTCGGTGCGAAGGCTATCTTCTTAGACATAGGTGATACCGGATCTGGTGATGGCGGATATGCGAAGGAATTATCAGAGGATACAAAAAAGCAACAACAAAAGCTCCTAGCCGAAGAAATTAGTAGGGCAAGTATTGTAATATCAACTGCTTTGATACCATGTCGTCCTGCCCCAGAATTAATCACTGAAGAAATGGTAATGTCCATGCGTCGAGGATCGGTTATTGTCGATATGGCTGCTGGAAGCGGGGGTAATTGTAAATTATCAGAACCAAATAATATTGTAGAAAAGCATGGTGTTTTACTGATTGGACATACTAATTATCCATCCTTGATGCCAACCGATGCTAGTTCTTTTTTTGCAAAAAATATTGCAAACCTGCTTTCTATAGTCATCGATTCATCTGGAGATACTTTAAAAGTAAACAATTTAGATGATGATGAGATAACCTCGGCAGCGCAAATAAGAATTTCCTCATAGGAGTAATGAGAAATGGATGAAACATTAATTGCACTTTATGTATTTATTTTAGCCTGCTTTATTGGGTATTTTGTTATCTGGGGCGTAACACCAGCATTACATACTCCTCTTGTCGCTTTGACAAATGCTATTTCAGGCATCGTAATCATCGGTGCTTTACTTGTAAGCGGCATCGAAGACGCCAACTCATATGCTGAGGTGATGGGATTTATAGCGGTTTTACTTGCATCAATTAACGTATTCGGTGGTTTTATGGTAACTAATCGTATGCTCTCGATGTTCAAAAAGAAGAAAAAATAGAAAATGATCGAATTTAATATAAATCAACAAGCAGTCGCTTATCTAGTTTCAGCAATTCTTTTTGTTCTTTCCCTAAAGGGTTTAACTCATCCATCAACGGCGAGAAAAGGAAATTTTTACGGGATATTAGGGATGACGATTGCTATTGCGGCCACCTTACTGGGCGGCGATATAAATTCTTATGGGTTTATTTTAGCCGGCTTGATCGCAGGAGCAGTGATAGGAAGCGTTTTAGCTATGAGGGTTGCAATGACCGATATGCCCCAACTTGTTGCTGCTTTACATAGTTTTGTGGGCTTAGCAGCTGTTTTAGTGGCTGTTGGAACATTCCTGAATAAAGAAATGTCGGGTTCTCTCACTACACTGTTAATGGGCGAATTATCCGCTGGTGTCGTTATAGGAGCCATTACATTTAGTGGATCTGTAGTAGCTTTTACAAAATTACAAGGAATAGTTTCTGGAGCGCCAGTAAAATTTTCTGGACAGCACCTCCTCAATGGGATTCTTGCACTTACAGTTATGGGTCTTGCTATTCATTTCGCAATAACTGGATCGTTACTTTCTCTGATCTTAATGACAGCTTTATCTTTTGTTCTAGGCGTTATGCTTATAATTCCGATTGGCGGGGCAGATATGCCTGTCATCATATCCATGTTGAATAGTTATTCTGGATGGGCGGCAGCCGCAACAGGGTTCACCTTATCAAATAATCTTTTAATAATTGTCGGCGCTTTAGTAGGATTTTCGGGCGCGATTTTGTCGTACATTATGTGTAAAGCGATGAACCGATCTATTATAAATGTGGTATTTGGTGGTTTTGGTGGAAATTCTGACTCAGAGGATAGCGCTAGTGCTGTTGCTGCAGACAAAGGAGTGAAATCTGCATCAGTTGAAGATGCTATATTTTGGATGGAAGATGCTACTAGAGTAATTATTGTTCCAGGATATGGAATGGCGGTAGCTCAGGCTCAATATGCATTAAAGGAACTTTATGAGCTTCTGGAGAAAAACGGAGTAGAAGTTAAGTTTGGCATCCATCCTGTAGCTGGTCGAATGCCTGGACACATGAATGTATTACTTGCAGAAGCAGATATTCCTTATGAAAGCGCTTTTGAAATGGATGAAATAAATTCTGAATTTCCTTCCACCGACGTTACCTTAATTGTGGGTGCGAATGATGTGGTAAACCCAGCAGCACGCACTAATGAAACAAGCCCGATATATGGTATGCCTATACTCGAGGCTGGAAAATCCAAGCAAGTATATTTTTTGAAGCGGTCTATGAGGCCAGGTTATTCTGGAGTTGATAATTTACTTTTTTATCAAGAAAATACCTCTTTGATCTTTGGAGATGCGAAGGAAACAGTAGAGGGAATGGTCGGAGTATTAAAAAGTAAATCTTAATAAACCAGTCTTTTTTAAATATTTTTATAAAGTTAGAGCATATTAATCTGGGAGGAGTCATTATGGATGAAGATGACATTATTACTATTCAGGACTTAAAAATAGGTCAAAAATTTACCCTTGATATGGGTTTACGGGAGGTTATTTTCACTAAGCTGGAAGAGCCTAAAAAGTTTTTGATGGAAGATTGGTTTGATGATGAAGTGGAAATCTATCTGATGGAGGATAAAATCGAAGAGGATGAACCTCTGCATTATTCCTTTGAAAATATGTCACTTGAAGAGGGGTTAAAAAGGAATGAAGGAAAATTTGGAAAAAATTTAGTAATGTATGATTTCATTGGTAGAGTGGTTGAGGGAATAGAAATGGAAGATGAGGATGAGGCAGAAGGGGAAGCAGATGAGAAATCGAACAAAGAAGCGTCAGAAGATAGTGAAGATAATACTGATGATAGCTAGAGAAAAAGAAAAAAGGGAAATGACATAATTAGAATCCCGATGCAAGGAATTTAAGATTTAATTTTATAGAGGTAAGAAATGTTAAGAAGAATAGTTAAATATGTGATTGTTCAGGGCGTAAAAAGAAAAATCTTTAAAAAAATAAGTCATCGTGTCGTAGAGAAACTAAGATCAAGATAAAAAAAACAAATAATTGATAATATATAATGGAAACGTGTTTTTGCTCATCTGACAAGCCTTTTGATTCATGTTGCGGGCTATATTTAAACAATAAGGAAAAACCAAAGACTGCTGAAGCGTTAATGCGGTCGCGATATTGTGCATATGTTGTTGGAGCCATCGATTATCTTGGAGAGACATTGCACCCAAAATCCAGAGATGAATTTGATAGAAAGGCAACAAGTAGCTGGGCTGAAAAGTCTAACTGGTTGGGCCTTAGTATTTTAAAAGTAGATGGCGGTCAACAAAATGACACAACTGGTTTTGTAGAATTTGTTGCTGAGTATAAAGAAAATAATGAGGTGAAATTTCATAGAGAGAGAAGCCAATTTAAGAAGCATCGGGGCCATTGGTTCTATGTAGATGGTGATCTCCCAAAACCTTCTACCCAAAGGAATATGACCCCTAAGATTGGAAGAAACAGTATTTGTCTCTGCGGCAGTGGCAAAAAATATAAGAGATGCTGTGGTATTTAGTCTTATGTTAGATTATTACTACAGTGAATCATGCGAGCAAAACAAAAAACCAATTTTATCAATTTTAAAAAAATATCTTCATACAAAACGCCATCTTCTTGAGATCGGTAGTGGAACTGGCCAGCATGCTGCGTACTTTGGTTCAAAGTTTGCCTCATTAACATGGCAGACAAGCGATAAAGTTGAAAATCATGCTGGAATTAAAGCATGGATAAACCATGCCAATACCGACAATATTTTACTTCCGATAAAGCTTGACGTCAGTAATGATGTTTGGCCAAAAAAATACTATGACGTTGTTTTTAGTGCGAACACAGCTCATATAATGTCAGTAGATAATATTGTTGATATGTTTTCCGGTATTTCAGAGATCTTGATTAAAAATAATGAATTTTTATTATATGGGCCATTCAATATTAATGGGAAATTTACAGCGAAAAGTAATGAGGAATTTGATGAATCTCTTCGGATGAGAGATTCTTCGATGGGAGTGCGTGATATATCTTGGTTACAAGATGTGGCGTATGAAAATAATATTATTCTAGATGATAGATTTGACATGCCTGCAGATAATATGATTTTAGTTTGGAAGGCTATTTAACCTTATGACTAGGAAAAAAATTATTTATTCAAAAATAATAACTTTATTAAAATATATTTTGATCTTTATTATTGTGTATTTTTTTATGAGTTTATGGCAGTCGCAAGGCATGCAAAGTGGTAAAGCGCCTGATATCGATGGACTTGATGTGACCAACAAATACATCTCAACTAAAACTATTCGCGAGAAGCCATTATTAGTATATTTTTGGGCTCCATGGTGCGGTATTTGTAACTTTACTTTTCAAAGTATTAAAAATATATCAAATGATTATAAAGTCATAACAATAGCACTTGATTACGACAATATAACTGAGATAAAGGAATTTATAGAAGGTAGGGAGGTCCTTACTATTGCTGATTCATCCGGTAAAATTAAACAAGATTGGGGAGTGAAAGGAGTGCCCTCGTATTTTATAGTCGGGAAAGAGGACCAGATTAAATTAGCAAAGGTAGGCTATATGAGCGAAATTCATTTAAGACTGTATCTAGCTTTACAAGATTAATAAAAGCTTAATCTTCTCCTATAACGCGCTCTTCTCGAGGTGCGCTTAAAAGTTTTTCCGCTTCAATATTATTTTTTGCAAATATCATTCTACATTCTCTATTTGAAGATTTCTCCAAAGTAGCTCTATTTTCCCTGGCGATCACTCTTGCTTCTTTGTAGTTATCGATTTTGTCGATATATTCTAAAGTTTTTACATTATTAGACGGATTAATATTAACGAAATAAATAAAGTAAGGCATGTTTACACCATAAAGAAAAAAACTGATATGCATGCGCCAAAAATCTTACAACACATGCTCTCTCGATTATAATATGATAATTCCCACTAGACTAATTTTTCTTTTCTCTGTTCTTGATACAGGCTCGCG
>CEVE01004311.1_pt1 | contig 25345 bp, 25 predicted proteins | sample 356431 | NCBI WGS metagenome assembly CEVE01 (sample SAMEA2622764, study PRJEB7988) | marine metagenome | isolation source: saline water (ENVO:00002010), including
CCAATAAATCCAGCAACTCCAGTAATTAAAATATTCTTTTTCATATCATAGTCAATATTTTAATTTGAAATTATTATGTTTAAATGAATGCATAATAAATGAATTCTCTTCAATAATCATTTAGTGATTTTTTAAAGGTTTCTGTGCCACTACCATCATACCAGATACCACCCACCAAGGATTAAAAAATTTTAATAAGGCTTTAGTCATTTGACCTAAAATATTTAATCTATATTTTGTTTTTCTATCTCTAAGCCATGGCCAATCTGTATACATCCCAAAACTATATTCATTTGATTCCATCTTATAATCATTCGGTAATGTTTCTATTACATCAAACCCGCCATCAATCATAAATTGTTTTAATTCATCTCTCTCAAATCTATACTCAACAAAGTGCAATTTTCTACCTAAAATTTTGAAAATAAAATTTATGAAGTCCCTTAAGGGATGATTAAATATTTTTCTTATTAAATGATTGCATGGGGTTGATACAAAAAAATAACCTCCCGGTTTGATTACTCGATATGCTTCAGAAATTGCCTTTTGTGGACCTTCTTCCCAATGCTCAATAACCCCTAAGGATAAATATGCATTAAAATGATTTTCAGGAAATGACATGTCTAATATATCATCTTTCAAAATATTTAATTTTTCTTTTTTGGCAACATCGAGTATGACTTCGTTAATGTCAGTACCAATACAATCATAACCTTTATCATTTAAGTATTTGACCCAAGCTCCATTACCACAACCACCTTCTAATATTTTGTCTCCAATATTTAAATATTTATTAAATAATGGAGTAATCGTTCTATTTGGTATCATTTGATTTAGCGATAATTCAAAATCGAATGCACTCCACATGTATTCATCTTGTTTTTCAAGATTTCTAAACGAGTATTTTTTATATCTCATGATTATTTGTGAACTAATTTTTAATGGTAGCTATTCTTCTTCTGAGACAACAGCTCGGCCTTTTAATTCTTCCCAGTCTTTTTCAGGTCTGACTTCTAAGTTTGTAGCCCAAGCTCCATCAAGTGTGTTTAAGTTTATTCCAATACTTCTTCCAAAATTTATTAGGGCTTGAACATCTTTTGGAAAACAACTACCTCCAAAGCCAAACTTACCGTCATGTCCTGGCACATTGATGTGTGAATGGCCAATTCTTCCATCTAAAATGAATCCTTCTAATGCATCTTCCCAATTAGCACCAACAGAATCTGAAATTAATTTCATCTCATTTAAGAATGATACTTTCGTAGCAAAAAAACAGTTATTCATATACTTTATCAACTCAGCTGATTCATAGTTTGTTTGAATAATTGGAATATTATTCCCAAACCTATCTTTGTAAAGTTTGGCAACTCTAGAACATATTTCTGATTCACCGCCTAAAATAATTCTAGATTGATTTATGAAATCTAGAAAAGCAGACCTTTCAGTTAAAAACTCAGGATTAAAAACTATTCTAATATTTTTATATTTTTCTTGAAACATTCTAGATGTACCCGGAACTACAGTTGAACGTAAAAGTAATATATTATTGGTATTTGTGTTCACTTGATTAATAGTATCTAAACTATCATGTAATATTTTTAAAGAAATAGATCCATCTTTATTTGAAGGAGTTGGAAGTGATAAAAAAATAAAATCAGATTCATTGACTGTTTCTTCTAAACTATTTACTGATTTTGATTCATCCTTGTCATAGATTTTTATTGTTGCATTATTATATCCAGTATTAGGAGAAAATCCATTAGAAACAGCTGAACCTACAAAGCCTTTACCTATAATTCCAATTCTGTACATTTAAAATTCCTTTATATTTTTAATACTCAATAATCGAATTATACTAATAAACTTTTAAATTAAACATATTTAAAATATTATCGATTGAGTTTGAAATTAAACTTTGTAAACATTCTCATTGTGCTATAAAGTTGATAAAAACTATACTTACTTATTTTCAATGATGATCCTTTTCTTGCAAAAGAATGAAAACATTCAACATTAGGATTATAAACTACTCTTAAATTATTGTGCCATGACCTTAGGCATATGTCTTGATCTTCGCTGTACATAAAATAATTTTTATCATCAAAAATCCCAACTTTATCCAAAAATTTCTTATTGAAAAACATTGCTGCTCCTGAAATCCAGTCAACATCAGATTGTTTATCATGATTAAAATTCTTCATTAAAATATCATTTTCTATTTTATTTCCGAAAAGGAAATTCAATCTAAACATTCTTATGAAAATATATTTTAGGTTATAAAATTTTCTACATGAGTATTGAATTGACCCGTCATCATTTAATAACTTGGGTCCAATTATACCAATTCCATTGTTATTGTCAATCATTTCAATAAAGGGAGATAATATATTATTTTTAACTACAATATCTGGATTAAGTAATAAAAAATAATTTATGCTAAATAAAGATTTAGCTAAATGAATAGCATCGTTTACATTGCGCGAAAAACCTTGTATATCTTTATTTTCGACAAAAAGTATTTCATCAAAATCTTTAATATAATTTTTAATGAATTTTGATGGTTTGTTTTGTATAAAAATTATTTTAGTGGTTTCTAAATCATTATGAGCATAAATAGATTCAATTAGCTTAATAATACTCTTTTTATGATTATGATTAACTACAATAATTGCTGTGTCTATTTTTTTCATATTAATGAATTATAAATTATTTCTAATTTTTTTGAAAGTTTGATAAAATTATGTTCATTTACCATATCGCTACGACATTTAAGAGACATTTCCTTGAGTATGTTTGGATTTCTTTCTAAAAAATATAATTTTTTAACATATTCATTTTTTACTCTTTCAACCAAGAAACCTTTATTAGAATCAACTAGGCTTGAATATCCGGGAGCATCCGGGCAGATAGCTGGATTTCCTGATGAAAAAGATTCTAACATAACATTTTGCATACCTTCACTTAATGAAGTATAAATTTGCAAATCAAATAATGAGTAGTATTCATTTAGATTTGAAACAAAACCAAGATTAAAAACATTATTGCACTCATTAAATTCATTATCAAACTCTTCCTTCAAATAATTGCCACCAGCACATATTATAAAGTTTATTTTTTTGTGATTTTTAAATTCTTTAATTATTTCTATTAGAAGATCAATTCCTTTTATTTTTTTAAATTCTCCAACAAAACCAACGTTCAATGCATTTTTACTTATACGATGTTTAACCAGCAATTGATTTCTATAAATTTCATTTCTTTTATAATAACTGGTATCAATTCCATTATTTAAAAAATATGTGTTTGAATTCACTTTTTTATGATAATTAAAATTTTCTTTACTATTTGCAATAATTGCATCAGAAAAATTTGAAAAAATTTTATAAATAATCCCTAAAGATTTCGATAGACGTTTATGAAATGTATTAAAATGATCATAGTGATCATCAACAATATGATTTACAACAATTACTTTATAAAAAAATTTTGAAAGATTAGCATAAAAATCACATCTTCTCAATCTTGTATGTACAATGTGAACATTATTATTTTTTAATATTTTTATTAGTTTAAATAACTGCAAAAAATGGTAATAACGATTAGATTTTAAGCTTAAAACTTTAATATTATTTTCCTTTAACCTTTTTATTAAATGATTTTCAACTATATCATTAGATAGAATAAATATTGGAGTAAAAGATGTTCTATCAATATTTATTGCCATCTCAACTAGTTGATTAAATACACCTAGATTTGTTGAAGAAGTCGTGAAGTACGCAATTATCTTTTTGTCCATTTTCTAATATTTGTTCAAGAAAAGATTTATCTTTTTTGCTTGAATTTTCCATGTAAAGTTATCTCTTATTAATTCTTTACCTTCATTTTCTTTGGGGATAAAATTTTCATAATTCTTAATACAATTTGAAACTGATTTAGCAATTGTTTTAGGATTATTATTATCCATAAATAATAATCCTGAATAATTTTCAAAATCGTTAAGAAAGTTGGGTAATTTACTTGCTAATATTAATTTGTCTCTTGATAAATACTCCATCACTTTTAAAGGACTTGATGTAGCATTACCAATAGAATTTTCAAAAGGGACAATACATAAACTTGCACTATCTATATAATTAATAACCTCTTTACGATCAACTCTACCCAAAAAAAATAAGTTATCTATTTTTTTTGACAAGCTTTCAATTTTCTTATCTAAACTACCAGAACCAGCAATTTTTAAATCAACAAATATACTTTCATTTTTAGAAATAATTGGCAATGCTTCAATTAGCTTCATGATTCCTCTCCCACTTTCTAAAGAGCCGTGATGGAAAAGGGTAAATTTCTTTTTAGGTTTAAGAATTATTCTACTTGGATAATTAAGAAAGTCATCTGACACTGCTGAAGACCAAATAATAGATTGTGGAAATTCTAGATTGTAAAAATTTTCAATATATTTTTTAAAACTAGGTGTAATAAAAGTAAATCCATCGTATAAAAATTTTGAAATTTTTAAAATGAAAAATAGGTATGCGTTTTTTAAAAAATTCTGAATGTTATTTTTTCTTTTATGTAAAATATTTGATCTAAAATCTAGTATAAAATTAACTTTTATAATTCTGAATTTTTTAAGTAAAAGCAGTAAGATAATTGAAGGTGTCGAATTGATATCACAAATCACAAAATTGATATTATTACTAAAAATTAACTTTGGAATGGTGAAAAAAGATTTTATTTGATAAACAATGAAATTTAAAATCTGTATTCCTGGTAATTTAACATACGATAGATAAATATTTTTTTTACTTAATATATTATTTTTAGATATTGCTGCAGCATGTAAGTAAGTTTTATTATCTAATTTATATAATTCATCAAGTATTGAAAATCTAGAAACCTTGCAGAGATGCGAGTCAAGATACATGTAACTAATAAATAATATATTTTTTTTCATTTTTTGTTTTTAAGTATGCCGAGTCCTGGAAATTTATGAAATTTCCAATCTTGATTTCCTGAAAGAATATTTTCGATTTCTGCTATTGTTATTAATCTAAACCATATACTCCATAAATCACTAGAGTAAGTTTTAATTGGAAAATTTGACCAATGTGGATAATGGTAAAATCCATTTTTTTTCATACTTAAAAACTCTCTTATTCTAAAAATACTGGTTAACAAACTTTTATTAAAAAATATATTTATATCTTTTGGTAGAGATAATTTATGAGCAAGATTATTTTCACAAAAACTTAGCTTATCTTGAACTGATAAGATTTGATTATAAGTATCTTTGAGAATAGTTTTTATTTGATCCGATTTATAGTTTTTTTGAATTCCTAATAAATTTAATATATGAACTGCATCATAATCACAACATGCACCCCCTCCAGGCAAAAGTGCAAATGTTCCATTTTTATCTACGTTTTTGATTATTATATCTATACTTTTTTGATGATTTGGTGCATCCTGATTCCAATATTCATAAATAATTAATTGATGTAATCCATTTTGATATGACCATTGAGATTTAGCCCTTATACCTGAAGTCCAAAAACCATTTTTTTGGTTAAAGTTTTTATTATGATATTCAAACCAATTCTCAATAAGATTTGATTCATTATTAATCTTATCTAAAGATAAAAAAATCCCCAAAAACATAGCGAAATTTCCGCTACCAAGTCTACCATCTTTGACTCCAACTTTATCAAGATAAAAATACACATCATAGCAAGATTTTATATTATGTTTTATTTGATACTTAGAATCAGAACCTAAAATCGATAAAGCTGATAAGGAAAAAGTTGTGAATTGAAGATACTCCTTAACATAAAATGGATTATTATAACTAATTTTTTTATCAGCAAAGAATAATCCAGTTTTTGGATCTTGAAAAGATTGTAGATAATTTATTAAAAATATTCTTTCTTCATCTTTAAACCTATAGTTAAGCAAATCTTTAATAAAAATTGAAAATATTGTTGCAAATGGTGTTGGATTAGATTTTTCTGTTAGAGAAAATTCATATTTAGAACATTGATAATAATCCAATATTTGTAATATATGCTCTCTTTGTTCTTTATATATCGATGTATTCAATTGTTACTTTTCCTTATTTTTATTTTAATGAAAATGTTGTAATTAAACATTAACATAATGAAAAAATAAATGGAAGTTCATTATCAAATAAAGGTATAAAATTTAATCAAACATCCTTTTTTTAATTCATCTGGAATATTAATTTGTTAAGATACTGCGTAAACATGATTCATTTAAAATTATTCAAGGTAAAACATTATGAGTTCTAATTCTTCAAAACGAATATTTTCTTTAACGCAAACACTGAAAAAAAAATTTTCATCATATCAAATGCTAGATATTAACTGAAGTGGATTCTAATAATTCCAAGTCTAGAAAATTAATAGGCGGTGAAATAAAAATAGTTCACCTACTAAAGAATACATTTATTCATTCTTCTGGATTAATAATTAATAACTTATTATCTCTTATAGCTAAAGTAGTTTATTTGAAAGTTTTAGGACTGGAAATTTTAGGGATTTATACGTTTTTATCATTAATTATTCCTTATTATTCATTTTTTTTTATGGGAATCAGCTACTCCTTACTAAGGAGAATAGCAAACCTACAAAGCCTAAATGAAAGTGAAAGGCTTGCTCAGCATAGATCCGTAGTTAATATATTTAGCTTATTTACTTCTATCTTGTTAACGATGATTTTTATCATTTATATGAAATTTATTTATGATGAACAAAATTCAGATTTTACAAAAATCAATCTTATTCTAGTTTTCGTTACTGCAATAATTACTGAATTTACTACGCTACTGAATTCACATTTAAAATCAATCGGAAATTTTGCAAAAATTCATAAAAATGCTGCGCTGGTAAGAGTTTTTTCACCTATTTTATCGATAGTCCTTGTTCACCAACTTGGATTGAATGGATTATTACTATCTTTGCTTTTAATTTCAATTTTTAGCGCAGTAGATCTTACCTTTTTTTCTGTCAAGCAAAAAACTGGTGTTTTAAATATTAACTATTTTGATAAATCTCTTCTTATAAAAGATTTAAAGCTTGGTATTTCAATGCTTTTTTCAAAAAAATTCCCTGATATATTATACACGATTTTTCTTACTTATTTAGGTCTAAGTTTCACCAAAGAAACTTTAGGTGCATTTAACTTTTTAGCTTCAATGTTAGGGATGACATCACAACTCTTAGGTGCATTTTACACAATAGTAGAAAGGAGAATTTATTTAGGAAAAGAATTTTTAAAATCAAATATTGAATATCTGACGAATCTTTCTTTTGGAAATTCTATAGTCTCTGGAATAATTACTCAATCTATTATTATTTTTTTAATAAGTATTATTCCACTTTATTTTTCTGAACTAAATAGTTCAATTTACTTGTTACCATTTATTCTACTGATTTTTACAATTCGGAATAGTATAAAAATCACTGAGCTTTATATTAATTCTTATAATTTATTTACTAATCGTAATGTTCTTTCGGTCATTGCTATATCTACTTATCTTATAATATTAAATACCTTTTTGATTGATTCATTAGAATATTTCATTATTATTCATGCAAGCATCTTATTTTCTTATAAGATAGTAATTAGTCTTTTTTTAAAAAGATTTTTTATGAATGAATCTACTATTTTAAAAATATTAATTGGTGATCTATTAACGACATGCATAATTAGTATATTCACATTCATTGTGATTATTTATGAATTTACAATAATAGAATCTTTGCTGCTCGCATCATTATGCTCTTCAATTCTATTTTTTGTGCATACTAGTAATCCAAAAAAATCTTTTAAAGATTTATTAATATTTCTAGATAAAGAATTTTAGCACTATTTAGTTTTAGAAAAATAAATTAAAAATCTCTTCTGCGTGCTTCGGAGAACATTGATGATTTTGAACCATAAACCAATTAGATAATTCGCTTTTATAAATTGAATGCTTAAAACCAGGTATACTCCTAACTGATATTTTTTGATTTTTATTAATGTGAGATAAGATAGCCATTCGATGGTTTCCTTGTGTTACAACAAAGGATTTTTTATTATTTTCATCAATTAAGAAGGTGCCTCCAATATGTCTATTAAAATTTCTCCATGGACGATAACCTTCTTTTTTAAGTTTATTATATAAATAAATAGTGTGTTTAAACTCATTTTCTATAAATTTATCTGTCGAAGGTCCACAAAATCTTGATGTTTCTACAGACTTCTTGCTGAAATTTTTATTTTTCTGAAAAGTCCCCCAAGGATATACAAATAAAGGGAGATAGTCTTCTTTAGGTGTATTTTTTATAAACTGGCTTATACTTTCTGGCTGAAAATATTTCAAGTGTTCATACATAGCAGTATCTTTATAGTTAATGCTTGGATTAGAATCGTATTGTTTTAGAGTTTTAATAATATGATGATTAGGTTTTTGATTATCAAAAGACACCCCAAAATAAGTTCTACATTGATTAAATTTTACACGCCTTTGAAAAAAAATAGCAGTTAAAAATCTATACAAATTACCAATCCAGAAATATATTCTCTTGAATATTTTTTTCAAAATTTCATTCATAGTTTTTTTAAAAAATTAAGAATTAAGTTCTCCGCTAAAGATCTTGTATATCGATTTCAAGTAACGTTTTGTATGAGTTAAAAATGTGGAAATTCTTCCTCTGTGATGTATTACGCTAGGATGTGAAAATATTTCATTATTTACCTTACTTGCAACCAATATTGCTCTTTTATTTCTATTCCTCGTATCATCTAATCGATAAAAATACTTAAAGCCTAATCTTTTCAAGATTGTTTCTACGGAGGTATAACTGCATAACCAATACTCTGTTCCATAATAATCTTCGTGATCTATATCTTTCTGAGAAAAAAATGCGAACGACTCATCATGGGGGCCTTCCTTTAAAGCTTTCCATTCAAATAAAATTGTGTCGGTTTTAGCAGAAATAGCTTTGATTGCAGTATAAGGATCTGGTATTCTATGTATAAAGCCCATACAAAGACAGAAATCAAACTTTTTATCAATAGATTCAAATTCTTTGGAGTATATATCAATAACTTTAAAAGTAGGATTTTCAAATTTTAAAATTGATTGTATCCATTTAGCTTTTTTGATTCTTAAATGATCTATATCAGCTCCCAATACTTTAGCTCCCTTTTCAGCTAATTTGATAGAAAAGAATCCTTCATTACACCCAAGATCTAAAGCTGTTTTACCTTTTAAAGATATTAAATTAAGTATTGGTTCAATTCTACCCCATTTTACTAAGTTCTTACCATGTGAAGTTTGTTTACCAGGGGCTGTTTCAATTTCACCTGGGAGTGAAATATTGTGATTCCATGGCTGTTCATCACCAAGAATTGCAATTTTTTCCTTAATATTTTTTTTATTTATTTCCATTTTTAAAGTTTAACCTAGCTTCATAAAATTTAATAATAAAATACTTTTAGAAAAAAAAACAATCATACCTAATTTCTATGTATGACCATACTATTAATGCTTTCACTTTTTATTTTAACTCTATCTTTAGTCGGTTTACTTCTAAAGAAAGAGGAGGATATTTTTTTTATATTAATGACCGTTGTATTTTCTGTAACATGGGTAGCAGATGAGTTAATGCTACTTCCCCATTTTTTTACTTGGTCTATTGAGTTATTAATTTTTTTACTCTTTGTAATTTTTTTGCTGCCCAAGTGTATTTTTTTCAGGAAAATTGAAACTACTCCCATTTTCAAGTATCTATTTTTTATAATTATTTATGGCATAATTGGTAGCGTGATTTATGCCGTAAGTTTTGATTCTATATTACTGGGTTTAAGATCTTATTTTAAATATGCATTTCTTTTTTTGATTTTTATCAATGCAGGAATTTCTCCAAAAAAATATAAAAAATTATTTTTTTACTGGTTAGCAATTATAGGAATGCAACCAATAGTTGGTTTATTTCAGGCTTTATTTTTAGGAAAGACGGATGATGCTGTTCATGGGACTATCACTGATACGGGTATTTTATCAATGCTACTTATCATTTTTATTATTTGCCTAATTGATTTGATTAAAAGAAACACTATTAACAACTATATATTATATTTTTTCATATTTTTATCTATTACTGTTATACCTATTTTGGGAGAGGTGAAAGCCTTTTTCTATTTTTTGCCTTTCATACTTGCCATAAGATATATTAATGTGATTTTATCTTTTCAGATGCAAAAAATTATGATTTTTCTAATACCTTTTATTATTTCTGTTTTGCTATTTCAAAACTTTTATGGTTTTGATGTCTTTGAATTAAGTCAAATAAATACCTCAGATTTTTTATTTAGTCAGGGTAAAAATAGTGTAACTGGAGATAGTAATTCACTTGCAATAAGCCTAAGTGAGCGTTTTTTGTCATTATTAGCCACTTATAATTTTTTATCTAATGATTTATTAAGAATATTTTTTGGAGAGGGATTAGGATCTCACATATTTACATACGAGACAAGGGAAAATTTTATTTTAAATACTCAAGAATCATATATATTAAAATTTTCAATATCAAAATTTATAGCGAACATGGGAGTTGTAGGTTTAGCCCTATTTTGCATAATGCTAGCCAAAATAAGTTACTATGCATACCAATCATCTTTTATAATTAAAAATGGATTTTTTATAAATATTTATAGAACTATTCCTGCCTTTTCAATTCTTTTCTGTTTATCAATGGTATATACCGATCCATTTGAAGATTATATTCAATTTTCTTATTGGTTTTTTGTTTCAAGTATAGCTTATATACCATCATTGGAGAAATTATAAATTAAATGATTAGAAATTTTTAATATAAATTAAAAGATTTCTATAAAATATTTTACCTACAATAAAAGTAATTGAAAATAAAAGCCCTACGATTAAATAAGCTATTAACATATAAAGCCTTCTTGTAGAAGAAGGAGTAGCTGGAAAAGTAGGGTTTTCAAGAGTTGTGAATGCGTTGGACTTTTCAATTTTATCTAAAACTGCTAATTCTCTTTCTTGCAATAATAAAGTTTTTAATTTGACATGAAACTCCAGATTACGTACTAGTTTCTCTAAATTCATCTGTAATGTTGGTGAGGATGTAATATTTTTGTTTGTGTATCTGAAATCTAATATGGCCTGTTCTGCTTCTGACAATTTTGCATTAATCCCAAGCATTCTTTCTTCAATAAATTCTAGCTTTTTTTCTCCTGCTTGATTTTGCAAAGTAACTAAACTTTGATTTATTTCATCAATGACGTGACTATTAATATCTTGTGCTGCATATTTGTTTTCTGATTCTACTTTAATAGTTACTATAGATGATTCAAAGTCTGTGGTAGCTATAATTTTTTTACGCAATTTATTAGCTAATGCTGCTTCAATAACAAGCTTATCTCCCTCTAATGTTTTATTATCCGATAAGAAAGCTGAAATCTTTATCATTTTATCAGAGGAATCTATATTCACATCTTTTTCAAGTATTCTAACTAAAAAGGAATAGCTACCAAGAAGCTCATCTATGATTGAAATCTTGTTTACTGCTGATCCAGAATTTAAAAAAGGACTTTGCATTCCTAGTGTTGATAATAGTGACATTTCATTTGATGATAATTTAGATAAATAAACTTTAGATTTTGAAGTGTAGGTAGGAGAATAAAAGAATAAAAGATATATAAGTACTGTTACGGAAATTACTGTCATACTTTTAAAAATGAATTTCCATTCACTGATAATTACTTTAATTATTTGTTTTAAATCTGTTTCCATAATTTTTATTATATATGTTCATTTAAATTAACATACAAATTTTACTTAATTAATTATTAAAAAATTTTTTTCTTATCTCCGTAGCAGAAATTTCTCCAACTTTTTTTGGTGGGACATGCTCAATAATATCATATCCTACTCCCCTACCATAATTAACTGATTCAATATCAGGTATAATTATTACTTTTACTCGACCACTAGAAATTAAATCTTCTAATTCTTTTTCAATATTTTCTTTTACTTCTACTGGATCATATGGATTGCTATCATCAATACTGACTTCTCTAATACAAATTAAAACGTTTTTTTTATCATTTAATCTTTGATTGATTAACCATCTATGGCCATCATGCCATGGTTGCCATCTTCCGATAAACATTGAATATTTCATCCGTACTTTCCTTTATTGTTAGTTTCCCAGTATCAATTGACAATGTTCTGGGGTCAGTTGGTATTTCATAATCTTTTGCAAAAAAATCTTCTCTACCTCTTATTTCTGTAGTATGAAGGTATATTTCTAGAAAGGGAAATTCTTCCTTTAATTCATCTCTTAAGAATTTATATGGTGCAACTATTGAAACAATACATAAGTAGTCTTTATTTGCCAAAAACCTCATTATAGAAATAGCAGTAGATATATTATTTATTCTACCTTTTTTTGAATAATCTTTATTTTTGTTAATTTTTCTTAAATCATCACCATCTAAATGAATGATTTTAATAGAGTCGTCTGCATTAGAAATTTTATCAATTATTGAATTTGCTAATGTAGTTTTGCCACTTCCAGGCTGTCCTGTTAACCAAATAATCATAATAAATTTTTGTTAATACTCTTTTGAGGTTGCGTGACAAAAATAATTTCCCCATCTTGAATAAATTTCATTTACCTCATAGTTTGACTGCTCTAACTCTTTTAATAAAATATCATTAGTATATTCTAACCTATGATCAATATTTTTGCGCCATTCGACTCCTAATTCTTGCTGATAGGGCACTATCCAATCTCTATCAAATGCAGGAACTGTAATTAATATCTTCTTAGAAACTTTTGAACATTGTTTTAAAAAAGCTTTTCGATCATCAATATGTTCTAATACATTTCCAATGATTATAGTATCAAAATTATTGTCCTTATCAAAATCGAATAAATCTTTATTTTGAAATTTCAAATTTTCCTTTTTATAGATTTTATTACAATTATGAATAATATTTTCTCTGACATCAATTCCTAAAACAAATTTAGCTTTATCTGCAACAAGATTTGCAGTAAAGCCAGTTCCACATCCTACATCTAGTATTCGTTCATCTGAAGAAATGTTTTTGATAAAAAAATCATTTATTGAGGTAAGTCTATGTCTCGGATTAATAATTTTGAAATTTTTCATTTCGTCTAACTTTATGATACCCAATGTAAAAAAATATAATTTTCTTTGAAGATTCAATAATAATATTATTCCCTTTTTATTTGGGAGTTTAAAAAAGAAATTCTGAACTGAATTTCTAATAATTCTTTTAATAATCATTTTTAATATCCTCGTAATTTAAAAAATCGCCTTTCTTAATTTTACGATTAACTTTTTTACCTAAAATTTTACCAAAGTCGCTGGCTGGTATACCCATACCAGAAGGTTTTGTAGTTTCTAAATCATTTAATAAAATTTTTTGGTCAATATCTTTATCACATCTTAAAGATAAAGATTTACCAAAAATATTCTTTATTTTAACAAGGCTATTACTATTTTTATTTATCTTATTATGATGAATTGATTCTCTTACAGACTTTATACCGATAACAGCATCTTTAACTTGGTTAATAGTTAATGAAGACCTTGCATCAGGACCAAACATTCTTTTATCAAAACAAACATGAAACTCAATTATTTCCGCTCCCAGGGCAGTTGCTGCTATTGAAGAAAAAATTTCTCCAGAATGGTCGCTAAATCCAATAGGAATTTTATACTTATTTTTCAAAGTAGGTATTTCATTTAATTCCCAATGTTTAGGTAGTGTGGGATATGATGTATAGCACTGTAACAAAGAAATATCGCTTTTTTTATTCTTCAAAAATTTCATAGTCTTATCTAATTCAACATTGTCAGTCATACCATTCGATATAATTATAGGTTTTCCAGTTTTAGAAATTCTTTCGAGAAGTAAAAGATTGTTTGTGTCTCCAGATCCTATCTTATATCGTTTAACTCCTATTTTTTCAAGTAACTCGAAAGATTCAATACAAGTAGCGGTTGACATAAACTCCATGCCCATATTTTCAACATGCTCTTTTAATCCTTTCCACTCATTCAGCGAAAACTCCATCCTTTTCCAATAATCAAATCTTGTTTTATCTTTATATGAAAAATTTACACGAAATTTTTCATATTTTGAGCTTTCTGCTTCGGCAATATGAGTTTGAAATTTTATAACATCTACCCCTGTGTCAGCAAGTGCATCAACAAAAGAATGTGCTATTCCAATACTTCCATCATGTGCTAGACCTATTTCTGCTATAATCATTTTCTTTTTTTCTGGAGTAATTTAATAAACACTATTTATATTAACATGTCATAATTTAGAATATTTATAAAGGGCCCATAGCTCAATTGGTTAGAGCAACGGACTCATAATCCGCAGGTTCGGGGTTCAAGTCCCTGTGGGCCCACAAATGAGTAGTCATTCTTATATATCAAACCCAAAAAATGAAGATATTTTTATTAATATCAATGGAGAATTATTCCACAGAAAAGAAGCAAAAATATCAGTATTTGATAGTGGGTTTTTATTAGGCGATGGAGTTTGGGAAGGGATAAGACTTCATAAATCTAAACTTGTTTTTATAGAAGACCATCTTGAGAGATTATATGCAAGTGCAAAAGGTATTTCTTTGGATATTTCTTACTCTAAAAAAGATATTATTAAAGAAATAAATAAGGTATTAGTTAAAAATGGAATGGATGACAATATACACATACGTTTAGTGTTATCCAGAGGAGATAAAATTACTCCATATCAAAACCCTAATGCAAATATAGGCCCAATTAATTTGGTGATTATTCCCGAACATAAGCAACCAAATCCCAGTACATACATTAATGGTATAACAATTGGTAGAGTTCCTAATATAAGACCAAATGAAAGTATATTAAATCCTCACTATAATACTCTAAGTAAGCTTAACTGTATTCTAGCAAGTATAGAAGCGAATAAGCTTGGATATGACGAAGGAATTATGAATGATATAAATGATAATATCAGTACTTGTAACTCCACAAATTTGTTTTTCATTCAAGATGGCCAAGTTGTTACGTCTACTGGAGAATATTGTTTGAATGGTATTACTAGAGGAAAAGCTATTAAAGTTTGTAAAGAAAATAGAATAGAATACTCGGAAACTAATTTTACATTTCAAGATATTATTGAATGTGATGAGGCTTTTGTAACAGGTACGTTTGCTGGTATTATTCCTGTTTCAAAATTAGAAGAAAGAGAATTAAAATCTACTAGTCCTGACTCTTTAGTAAACAAAATTAGAATCTTATATAATAAAGAAATTTTGAACTATATAGGCTAATATGAAAATTGCTTGTTGGTCAGGACCTCGAAATATATCCACTGCACTGATGCGATCGTGGTCATCAAGAAATGATACCTTTATATCTGATGAACCCTTTTATGCTTACTATCTTAAAAGAAAAAAATTAAAACATCCGATGTATAAAGAAATTATTGAACATTATCCTAATAAATATATTGATATAATTAATAATCTTACTTCAGACATACCAGATGGAAAAAAGCATTGGTACCAAAAACATATGGCTCATCATTTAATTGATTTAGAAAATATTGATTGGATTGAAAATTTTGAAAATTGTATTTTAATACGTCATCCTAAAGACGTAATAAACTCTTATGTAAAAAAAAATACTCTTCATCATGTAGATGAACTTGGATACCCTCAACAATATAAAATCATGAAATATTTAGATAACATTGGTAAAAGATTTACTGTGATTGATTCAAATGTTTTGCTCAATAACCCTAAAAAAATATTATCTAAATGGTGCAATAATGTTGATTTAGAATTTGATATCTCTATGTTAAAATGGAAAAAAGGTGCGCATCCGCAAGATGGAATTTGGTGGAAACATTGGTATGATAATGTAATTATGACAACCCATTTCAAAAAACTTGAATCAAACAACCTTGATGTAGATCGAAAATACCAATTAATTTATGATGAAGCTTTAGATTACTATAAAAAATTGTATTATTTTATATTATGAATATACTATTAAAACTATGGGCGCAACCAGATTGGATAAAATGGATTATATATATTGCTATAATCTATTTATTATTTTTAATTAAAGATGCGTTTGCAATAGTTCTTTGGTTTCTTTTTTGTATCATATTATACTATATCATTTTTGCAAAAAATATTATGCATTCATCAACTTATTATGAAAGAAAACATTAGCTTAAAACTTCAAAAGTACTGGGAAGATGAAAATAGATTATAAATCTAAAATTGAAAGTCAAAAAGATATTTTGTATAAGCCTGGTCTTATTGATTTGAGAATTACTTTGCTATCTTTTGAAGAGTATTGCAAAACAGAATTTAGTTTTGATTCAATAAATTTATAATTATCAATTTCTGATAGTTTATTTTTAGATAGTAAATTTTTTTTATAACCAGAATAATTAAAAATTCTATGGAAAAATATCTTAAAAAAAGAAATCATCCTATACTTTACCCCTAATGAAATGGGATTATTTTTTTTAAAGTTTTTCTCAACATAATTATAAATTTCTTTGGAAATGATTTCAGTTGAGTTGAGTTGAGTTGAAAAAAAATCATTTATAATACCTGGAATTTCAAATAAAGTATCTTTTTCTAAAGAAATATAGTTAATAATTTGATCTACATCGGAAAATTTTTCACTGACTTCCACTGGTAAAAATGGTGATAATTTTTGATCATAATTTTTTATATAAGCTATTGGTTTTTTCCCAAGTAGACGTGATTCAATTGCCGTAGTGCAATCATTGTGAATGGTATAAGCTGAAGACATAATCCACGGAATCACACTTTCATCATATATGCAATGGATTCTGGAGTCATCAAATAAATCTTTGTAATAATTAATATTTTCCTCTGGATGAGGTCTTATCACAATATCGAAATCAGTTTTATCTAGAATAGTTTTAAGAAGTTGTATATTATTTTTTAATTTAATCTTATCATAGATTATTCTTTCAGAAATATTCTTAATTCGATTACCATAGTTCTCATGTAGGAAATCTTCGCCGTGAATGTGATTTGCATATTTTGTATTTGAATTGAATAAAATAAATTTTCCAAATCTCTGCTTTATTTTGTTGCTTTTATTTACATGAATATTTTTAAGAGACGATTTAAGCATCTCAAATCGTGGATGACCAGTAACTAGAACTTTATCTTTATCAAAAAATTTAGAATCCTGAAGAATTTTTTTCTGATGATTGCCCCACAAAAAAATTTTGTCACAATATTCGAAAACATCTTTTGAATATCGCCTCTTAATATTTGGATAATCTTTGAAATCAATAGCACCTTCTTCATCAAGGTGAAATATTATTCCACTATTCTTTTTTATTACTTTATATATATTTTCTACAGAAACATTTTCATGAAATCCTTTATCGATATATGCGAAGTTGCTATTCAAATTTTGAAAAAGGCTATATATTTCATTTTTTTTTCCGAGAAAAACTTTAAAGCCTTTTTTTGCGAGTACTCCAGATAAGTATAATTTATAATCTATCTCTCTTGAAATAGTTTCAACTGGCATAAGAATGTAAAAATCTTTAGATGTTTTCATTTCTCAAATTAATTTCTGCTAGTTCCCAATCATGATTATCATCAATATCTAACGATGATTGTCTATTCATTATGTATGGGATTATCTTTTTCCCATATAAAGTTTTATTTTTTAAGCATTTATTTGTAAAAATATAAATAGCACCATTCCTTGCATAATATTTTTTTTTATTTTGTCTCAATTGTGTAGATTCATTTATCTCTTTTAGAGGATGTAAATACTCTTCGTCAATAAGCTCCATAGCAGAAGATGGGGACATTGAATGAGGAATTTCTGAAACACTTACTAATGAATCACAATCACTTAACATAAATTTATTTATAGCCTCATCAATATGTTTATTTGTTCTAAATGGTGATGTGGGTTGTAAAAGTACTATAAAATCAGGTACATAGTTTTCATTTTTTTTTAATTTTGATACTATATCGATTATAACGTCTAAGCTAGATGTATAATCTTTGGCTAAGTTTTTAGGACGATCAAATGGAATTTCTAAGCCAATATCTAAACCTATTTTTTTTATTTCAGCGTCTTCTGTAGACAATATAACTCTGGTCAGTTTTTTGCTTTGTAATGCAGCTTCAGCTGTATATGCTAGCAGCGGTTTACCTGACAAAATTTTGATATTTTTTCTAGGTATTCCCTTAGAACCTCCTCTTGCTAATATCAAACCTAAAAAATTTTGTTTTTTTTTAATATGTAATCCTTTTCTGGATGTCCCAATTACATTTTGATAAAATATCCGCAATTTTTTTCCCAGCTGTACCATCTCCATAAATTGGATCTGATTGATATTTACCATTTTTGACTTGTGAAAGTGCTGCATTGTAAATATCATCAGCTGAGTTTTTCACATCTAAAACATTTTGACCTCTTTCTCTTGAATCTTGCCTAGAACCAATATTGACTACAGGTGTACCTATAAACGCACCTTCTCTAATTCCACTAGATGAATTGCCAATTAGACATTTAGTTTTGTTCAATAGGTGTACATAAATTTCAATGGGTAAATTTTTATAGAAATGCATATTTTTATCCAGACCTTTTTCTCTCCATTTTCTTATACCTCTTCCAATATCATCTGATCCGGCATCTGCATTTGGCCACAAAATTGCTGTTTGCATATCAAGTTTTTTTACAGCTTTTAGAGTTTCTGTTATTTGAGATTCACCATCACCATACTCTGTAGTCACGGGATGTTGTGATACTAGGATAAAAGGTTTAGAAAAATCTAACTTATCACCAACGCCATCATTAAGTGCTTTTTCAAAATTGTCAGGAACTTTATTTAGAAATTCGTTCACAAGATCAATTCTCGGGCACCCAACAAGAAAAATTGAATCTTCTTTTTCTCCAAGCTTTTTTATTCTTTCAGCAGCATCTTTGCTTGCAGGAAAATGTATATGTGAAAACTTAGTGATTGCATGCCTAATACTTTCATCAATTGTTCCACTGACTTCTCCACCCATTGTGTGTGCAATAGGAATATTCATATATGCTGCAGATAAAGTTGTTGCCATTGTTTCAAATCTATCGCCCACAGTAACAACAATATCTGGCTTTAAGCGTTCAAAGACGGATGGAAGCTCTATTAATCCGATGCCTGTCGATTTTGCCATTGTAATTGGATTCTCGCCCTCCAAAAGCATATATACTTTTTCAGAAATATTGATATTTTGTATATTTATTTGTTCATCTAAACTTCCATATCTATCTAAAATTGCTGAAGCTCCAAGAACTAATTGTAGCTCTAAGTTAGGGTGCTTATTTATTGCTTCCATTGCTGATTTAATGCTGGAATAATTTGCTCTTGAGCAAACAACGACACAGATTTTACGTTTTTTCATCTATTATGAATCCTTGTTTAAAAAAAATATTTCAATAATTTTTTATATCTATAAACTATAGAAGAAATATAAAGATATGTTGAAGTTATTAGTATAATTTTATTGAAAATTATAAATTGTGAACATAATACAATTTAATTTTATAATTTTATTATGATTAAAAATATGTCACAACTAAAAAACTATAATGTATTCTTAAATGTTTTCTTATTCTTTATCTTACTTATTGCCTGCAATTCAAATGTTGATAGTTTAAGAGCGCATGGATCACAAACAGATTTGCCAGAATTAACTCAAAATAATTATTTAATGGGCTATTTAAATGAAAATCGCTCTTCATATAGGGTTTCCTTTTATGATATTAATATTGATTTTGATATTGAAAATAAATCTATAAATGGTCATGTAACAATTAAGGCAGAAAGCTTAAATGACTTAAACAAAATACAAGTGGACTTAGCTGAAAATTTAAATATCTTAAAAATAGTTCATGAAAATAAAGAATTAAAGTTTGATAGAGAATTTGACGCTGTAATAATTAATTTTCCATCGCCTATTTTAAAGAACAATTTGTTTGATTTAACTGTTTTTTATGAAGGTATTCCACAAAGTGCTGATAACCCTCCATGGGCCGGCGGATTTACCTGGTCAAAAGATAAGGATGGTCGAGATTGGATTGCTGTTTCATGTGAGGGAGAAGGTGCAAGAATTTGGTGGCCAAATAAAGATCATATTACAGCTGAAGGTGATAGTGTAAGAATGGCATATACTGTTCCATCAGATATGGTTGCAGTTGGAAATGGTAATCTAAGAAGTATTTCGAAAAATGGTGAAAAATCTACTTATGAGTGGTTTGTAAATAATCCAATTAACAATTATAATATATCTGTACAAATTGGAAACTATGTTGCCGTTCAAGACACTTTTATAAAACAAAGCACGGTTCATGAATTTAATCATTATGTATTAGATTATAATAAAGAACTAGCTTCAAATTATTTTCAGCAATCAAAAGAAGTTATACGATTTTATGAAAAATACTTTGGTGATTATCAATGGTACGAAGATGGTTATAAACTAATAGAGGTTCCATATTTGGGGATGGAACATCAATCGGCTGTTACATATGGTAATGGATTTAGTCTTTACAATGGAGTACGAAGCAAAAGCTGGCCAATGTATGGTGTAATAGATCCGCTTATTATTCATGAAACGGGACATGAATGGTTTGGAAATAGTGTTACTGCATCTGATCCAACTCATATTTGGATTCATGAAGGATTGCAAGTTTACTCGGAAGCAGTCTTTTTTGAAGATAAGTTTAATAGTTATGAAGTCGGAATACATTATCTGAATAGTTTAAAGAATAGGATTGTTAACGAAATACCTATAGTTGGAAATGAAAATGAAAATCATTGGGCTCTTCATGGTGATACCTATATGAAAGGTGCTTGGGTAATGCATACTCTAAGAAGTACAATTAATAATGATAAAATTTGGTTTGAAATTTTGAAAGAATTTATGACAGAGAACGCCAAAAACTTTGCAAATACAGAGGACTTCTTTGACAAGGTAAAAGAAAAAACTGGAACTGATTATTCATATTTTTCAGAACAATATTTTTATAATCCAAATCAACCTCATTTAGAATATTACCAATCAGACTCCAGCTTTTATTTCAGATGGAATAATGTTAAGGATAATTTTATTATGCCAATTGATTTGCTAGTAAATGGTAAAGTAAAAAGAGTATTACCAAATCAAGAATTTCAGTCTTTTGATATTAGAAAACACGCATCCATTGAAGTTATGGATTGGAAATTCTATGTTTTACCAAAAAATGTTCGTATCAATTAAAATTCTTGTCTTTACGGTAATATTTTTTTCAACTATATATAGTTCTGAGAAATCACCCTTTAAAAATAAAATTATTTTTATAAATGGTAATCCAATAACTCAAATCAATTCAAAAAATATAAAGCTAGATAACGAAAACAATGCTTTGTATCTCAATAATTCTTTAAAAAACTTTTTTGCAAGTTATTATGTTAATGAAAATGGAATTCAAATAGATGAAGCTTACTATTTTAAAAAGCATAATAATTTTAAAATAAAGATTGGAAAGTTTTCTATTGATCATTTTTATAAAAATGATCTATCTACAGGAGATATGATAGATAGTGGAAATGCTTTAGGTCTCAAAAGATACTACTTAGAATACTCAAAATATTTAGGTCAATTTGAAATTAAAGCTTCGTTGTCAGACGGTATTATGGATAAAAATTCAATTAATCTAAAAAGTCCTTTCATTCATGATAAACGTTTTTTCATAAAAAATAAAGGATTTTCAATTGGTTTAATACATAATGTTATTTGGGGTGGTGAATTAGAATTTTACGGTAAACAACCATCCAAATTAGATGATTATTTTAGAATTTTTGCTGGTCAAGGTGGCTCCGAAGATGCGCTTTTGACTGATCAAGGCAATGCATTAGGTAATGCTTTTGGACTATGGGATTTCAGGTATATAAAGAAAATCAATGATATCAGTATTAACACATATCATCAAACATATTTTGAGGATAGAAGCGGACTAGAATTAAAAAATGAGATGAGTAAATTTGATGGTTTAACAGGCGTATCCGTTTCTTATAATAATTTTAGAATTTTATTAGAATATTTAAAAACAACATATCAGGGTGGTAATGAACATCCTCCAGGTCTTGATAGTTTTTACTACAATGGAATTTACAGAAATGGATATGTGTATAAAGGTAAAACAATTGGTAATATTTTTATCAATCCTCAAAATAATAGATTTAAAGTAAAACATATTGCTTTTGAAAATAAGTTTAATAAAACATATGTTAGAATCTATTATACAGATATTAAAGATTATGATATTTCCTATAAAGGTTTTCCGCCTTCAGGAAAAGTAGACATAAGCAAAGATACGTACAGTCAATTTTCTGAAAAAAGTATATTTTTAAGTAGAAAGATTAAACAATACAATCTTGGATTTTATATAGAAAAGAAACAAAAAGAGATTAATATCATTTCTCAAATAACCTTTGAATTCTAAAGATTTTTAATTGAATTGAATTCATCTATAGTTACAAAAGATGTTCCTTTTTTACTAACAACAATAGAAGCGGCAACATTTGCAATTCTTGCTGCTCTTTCAATATCTCCTGTTTTAAAATATGATAAAGATAGGGCTGCAATAACTGTATCGCCAGCTCCAGTAACATCCGGATTTTGCACATCATGAGCATCGATATGTTTTATAAAGTCTTTTTTACCAACAATAGTCATTCCCTTATCCCCCTTTTTAGCAACAATGTATTTCAATTTTGAATTTTTAATCATTGATTGACATACTTGAACGAGAATATCATCGTTATTAATTTCTATTTTTGCTGCTCTTTCTAACTCACTTAAGTTTGGTGTTATGATTGTTGCATTAGAATAGAATGAAAAATCATCTTTTTTTGGGTCAACAAAAATATTTTTTGCTTTTATCTTTGAAAACCACTTATTATTTAAAATACCCTTATTGTAGTCTGAAAGAATAATTATATCAAATACTTCATAATTAAATTCATAGTTTTTTTGAGACCAATTTTCATTTATTTCTTCCGTATCAACTCTTAAAATTTGTTTTCCATTTAAATAGTATCTTTTTTTTAATGTTGTTGGTAGGTCAGTATTATATATATGATTTACATTAATATTTTTTTGTTTCAGTAAACTGATAAGTTCTTTACCGTATCTATCTGATCCAACTGTTCCAATACATTTTACATTTGCACCTAATTCAGCAAGATTAATGGCAACGTTACCCGCTCCACCTGGCGTAGAATAAGTTTTTTCTGGGTTTAAAACAGGTACAGGCGCCTCTGGAGACATTCTTGTTGAACTGCAAAATACATATTGATCAATCATAAAGTCACCAATCAATAAAACTTTAATATCATTGAAATTAAAAATCATTTAACTTTACCCTGATTTATTACTAAGTCCTGTTTTTTTTGCAACTCTTTGTCATCTATCAAATATTTTTTGTCTAATATTTTTTTATAATCGTCAAAAGTATAAACTAGAGGAACTCCAGTTGGAATATTTACCTTCATTATTTCATCATCAGATAAGTTTTCTAATATTTTAACAATTGCTCTCAATGAATTGCTATGGGCAACTATCAAATGAGAACTATTATCAAATTTTAAATTATCAAAATATTTATCCCAAAAAGGATTTAGTCTTTCAATTACCATTTTTAAACTTTCTCCGGATGGGAGGTCTTTATTATCTATTTTACTAAATTTTTTGTCAAATTTAGGATGTCTTTTATCATCTTTTTTCAAAAGAGGAGGAGGAGTATCAAAGCTTCTTCTCCATGTTTGTACCTGATCTTCACCATATTTTGCTGCAGTTTCAGACTTATTTAAACCTTGTAAAGCACCATAATGTCTTTCATTTAATCTCCATTCATATTTAACATCATTTTCTTGGAAACAAATATTTTTTACTACTATGCTAGCTGTTTCAGTAGCTCTTTTTAATAATGAGGTGAATACGCTCTGAATTTTATAATTCTCTTTTAATAACTGGCTAGCTGCGAATTCAGCTTCTTTTTGCCCTTTTGATGTTAAACCAACATCTTTCCAGCCAGTAAAACGATTTTCAAGATTCCACTCACTTTCACCATGCCTTAAAAGAATTAAATTCATTATTAAATATTATTCTTTTTCAGGATGTCCTGATATTTAAAATACCAATCTATAAACCTAGAAATTCCTTCTTTTACAGAGGTGTTCGGTGTATAATGAAAATGTTCTATGGTTTCATCGATGTTTGCATGCGTTGATTCTACATCTCCAAGTTGCATAGGCATTAAATCAAGATTTGCTTTTATGCCCATCTTATTTTCAATCTCTTTTATAAAATCAGTCAATTTTACAGGGACGTTATTACCAATATTATAAATTTTATATGGTGCAATACTTGAAGATGGATCCGGATTAACAGGATCCCAATTATTATTAGACAAAGGCTGTGTTAAAGAAATTTTTTCAATTGTATTAACAATATCATCAACATAAGTAAAATCCCTCTTCATATTCCCCTCATTAAATACTTTCAGTTTTTTATTATCTAGTATTGCCTTCATAAATAAAAATAATGCCATGTCTGGTCTACCATATGGTCCATAAACAGTAAAAAAACGAAGGCCTGTAGTAGGCAGTCCATATAAATGACTATACGAATGGGCTAGTAGTTCATTTGATTTCTTTGAAGCTGCGTAAACACTTGTAGGGTGTTCAGTAGAATGTTGTGTGCTAAATGGAATATTTTGATTTAATCCATAAACACTTGAGCTGCTGGCATAAATTAAATGCTCAATCTTAGCATATCTACTGACTTCTAAAATATTTAGAAATCCTGTGATATTATTTGAAACGTAATCATGAGGGAATTTTAAAGAATGTCTGACACCAGCCTGTGCTGCAAGATTTATAATAATATCCACCTTATTATCTTGAATACATTTACTTAAAGAATTGTAGTCTAGAATATCAGATTTGTAAAATATAAAATTTGGAAAACTGTCGCTTTCAATTTTTTGATTTTCCTGATTAGTTTTATGAATTCCTAATTTTTCCAAGCGCATTTTTTTAAGAAATACTTCATAATAGTCATTCAAATTATCTATACCAATAACATCAAATCCTGATTCGCAAAGTTTTTTAGATAAATGAAATCCAATAAATCCTGCTGCGCCTGTTACCAATATTGTCTTTTTTTTCATT
>CEVE01000669.1_pt1 | contig 25024 bp, 25 predicted proteins | sample 356431 | NCBI WGS metagenome assembly CEVE01 (sample SAMEA2622764, study PRJEB7988) | marine metagenome | isolation source: saline water (ENVO:00002010), including
CATTTTTTATTAATTTTTATCATTCAGAAAATAAATTCATTAATTTATTGACTAATTATGGAATTTCTAGATTTAAAAACTCAGCAAAAACGCATAAGAAAACCTCTTGAGAAGAGAATTAATAAAATTCTGGATCATGGAGCATACATAATGGGTCCAGAAGTTTTTGAACTGGAAGAAAAATTAGCTGATTATTGTGGCGTAAAACATGCTATTTCATGCTCATCAGGAACCGATGCACTCTTAATACCGTTAATGGCTTGGGATATAGGTCCAGGAGATGCAGTATTTACAACACCTTTTACTTATGTTGCAACCGCAGAAGTAATTTCTATTCTCGGTGCAACACCTATTTTTGTAGATGTTTACGAAACCACTTACAACATTGATTGCGAAAAATTAGAAACTGAAATAATTAAAGTGATTAATGAGGGAAAGCTAAAACCTAAAGCAATTATTCCTGTTGATTTGTTTGGATTGCCTGCACGATATAGATTGATCGATAAAGTTGCTAAAAAATATAATTTAAAAGTAATCGAGGATGCTGCACAAAGTTTTGGAGGATCAATAAGAGATAAAAAAGTTGGTACTTTTGGTGATGTTTCTGCAACATCATTTTACCCAGCTAAACCCCTTGGATGTTATGGTGATGGAGGAGCAATTTTTACAAATGACGATAATTTAGCCGAAGAATGTAAAGCTATTAGAATACATGGGACTAAAGTAGATAAGTATAATAGTGAAATGATCGGTTTAAATGGAAGGCTTGATAGCATGCAAGCTGCAGTATTATTAGAAAAATTAACTATTTTTGATGAAGAGCTTGAGATGAGGAATGAAATAGATTATCATTACAGAAAGATTTTAAATAATGCTCAATACCACCCAAAAAACTATCAGTCAGCACATGCGTTATTTTCTATTACCTTAGGATCTGAAGAAAAAAGAGAAATTTTAATTGAGAGAATTTCCAGTAAAAATATTCCATCTGTCATTTATTATAAATTTCCAATCCATTTAATGAAAGCTTTTAAATATCTCAAATATCAAAAAGGTGATCTTCCTATTTCAGAACTACTTTCCAGTACAATTATTAGCCTTCCAATGCATCCTTACCTTAAAAATGAAGAAATTGACACTATACTAGATTGTATTAAAGGTAGTCAATGAAATATGTTGTAACGGGGGGAGCTGGTTTTATCGGCTCAAATCTTGTGGACGAGTTAATAGCCAATGGTAATGAGGTGCATGTAATTGATAATTTTTCTACTGGTAAAGTAGAAAATTGTAATGAAAAAGCAATATATCATAAATATGATATTTCTCTCGCAAGCAATATGAATAAATTTAATGGCATCTTAAAAGATACTGACACTATTTTTCATTGTGCTGCACTAGCCAGAGTTCAACCTTCGATTATTGATCCCATAAATTATGAGATTAATAATACACTGGGGCTTGTTAATATACTTAAATCAGCTGTGGATATGAAAGTTAGAAAGTTTGTTTATAGTGCTTCATCATCTGCATACGGTCCAACAGAAAATCTTCCTTCAAAAGAAAGTGATTTACCTAATCCAATTTCACCTTACGCAAATCAAAAATATTATGGAGAACTATGCTGTAAAATGTTCTCAAAAGTTTATGGTATTGAAAGTATTTCATTGAGATATTTCAATGTTTATGGGGAGAGGCAAAATCTTGGAGGGGCTTATGCAACTGTTGTAGGAATTTTTTTAGATCAAGCATCTAAGGGTATACCATTAACTGTAAATGGTGACGGTACTCAAAGAAGAGATTTTACCTACGTTGGCGATGTTGTAAGAGCTAATATCCTTGCTTCTAAATCTCATAAAGCAAAAGATGGACAAGCTATCAACATTGGTTTTGGTAAGAATATTACAATTAATGAGTTGGCTAATTTAATTTATCATAAGAAAGTTCATTTAGACGCTGTTGATGAACCGTTTGAAAATCTAGCAGATATTAGCAAAGCAAATGATTTGCTGAACTGGAAACCATCGATATTTATTCAAGACTGGATAAAAGATTATATGGATAAAAAAATGAAGAACAAATAATGCTATTTAACTCATTAGAATTTTTAGTATTTTTACCGTCAGTATTTTTGTTGTATTGGTTTATCTTTAACAAAGGCCTCTTTTCCCAGAATTTATTTATTCTATTTTCTAGTTACTTATTTTATGGTTGGTGGGACTACCGATTCCTCTCTTTAATTATTTTTTCTACCATTGTTGATTTTTTTGTTGGTAAAAAAATTCATTTATCAAAAGATATTAAAGAAAGAAAGCTTTATTTAACCCTTAGCCTATTTATTAACTTAGGTATTTTAGGTTTCTTTAAATATTTCAACTTTTTTATTGATTCATTTATAGATCTAGTTGCAATCACGGGTTATAGTCTAGAAAATCAATGGACATTAAAAATAATTCTTCCTGTAGGTATATCATTCTACACTTTTCAAACAATGTCTTATTCTTTAGATATTTTTAGAAAAGAAATGAAACCAGTAAATGATTTTATAGCTTTCGCTTCCTTTGTTTCTTTTTTCCCTCAGTTAGTTGCAGGACCAATTGAAAGAGCAAAAGCACTTTTACCTCAAATGATGAAAAAAAGAAAATTTGAATATTTGCAGGCATTTTTTGGTTTAAGGCTAATTATTTGGGGAATGTTTAAAAAAGTTGTAGTAGCTGACTCTTTAGCTAGATATGTTGACATTTTTTATGCTAATCCAAATGACTACACTGGCTTACCATCTATTGTCGCAATGATTTTTTTTACTTTTCAAATTTACTGTGATTTTAGCGGATATTCAGATATAGCAATTGGTACAGCTAGACTTTTTGGAATCAAGCTTAACCGAAATTTTAATATTCCATACATTTCAACTTCATTTACTGAATTTTGGAAAAGATGGCATATTTCTTTATCCTCATGGTTTAGAGATTATGTATATATATCTTTAGGGGGTAATAGAGTAGGACAATTACTTAATTATCGGAATTTAATTATAACCTTTATGGTAAGTGGTTTATGGCATGGAGCAAACTATACTTTTGTGGTTTGGGGCTCAATACACGGGCTTTTATTAATAATTGAAAAATATTTTAAAGATATAAAATTAGACTTTTCAGTAAATAGAATTTTAAAAATAACCATAACATTTTTTATTACGAATATTACATGGGTATTTTTTAGAAGTGATAATGTTGGTCAAGCATTAAGTATTCTTAGAAATGCAACAAATCTAAGCATGAATCTAAATGAAAATATTTTTTCATTTAGAGGCTTTGGTATCGACTTTTTTGAATTGTTAGTTATGTTCTCACTTATCTTATTAGTTGTTTGTGTAGAATTCCTCGAAGAAAGAATTAAGAAAATGACAATTTTTAATTCAAATATAATTCAGTTTATTTGGATGCAATTATTAATATTTTTTATATTATTTTTTGCTACTAAAGGAGAACTTAAGAACTTCATATATTTTCAATTCTAATATGAAAAATTTTTTAAAAAATATTATTTATGGTATAATACCTACAGCAATTTACTTTTTGTTTATCGTTTTGGTGGACCCCTACAACTATTTTAGCGATAGCTTTAAAACAAAAGATAAATTAGAAATTAGCAAAACCAATAATGAGGCACTTTACCAAATTTTAAATTTAAAAAATAAACAGTATGATCGAGTCCTTATTGGTGACTCAAGAATAGGATCACTGAATAGTAAATACATAAATAACAAATTTAAATTAGAATTTCAAAAAGTAGTTCTACCTGCTGCAAAACTTAATGAAATTTTTGATTTAGCTTATTTTGTTAACGATAATAAAAATATTAAAGAAATTATAATTGGAATGAATTTTAATATGTTTAATGAATTTGCTTACTCATCAAGAGTAAGTGAAATATTAAATATATATGAGAAGCCATTACATTACATTTTTAATTTTAATATTTTTAAGCTTTCAATTAAAATTTTAAATAATCATTTATTTAAATTAGATATAAATAATTCAAAGCCGAATATCAGTAAAGATGAGTTTTGGAACCAACATTTAAACACCAAATCTATTTGGCAATATTCAAGATATAAATATCCTCAAAAATATATTGATGCAATTAGCGAGTTTGATAATTATTGTTTAAAAAATAATATTCAATTGACTATTATTTTATTTCCTCACCACTACGACGATATTCAAGTCTTAAATAGATATAAACTATTGGATGATAAAAAAAGATTTTACGCTTTTTTAGAGGATTTAGATGCTCTGGTAGTTAATTATGACTATTACAGCAAATATATATTAGACAAAGATAATTTTAATGATCCCGTACATTACAATTCTGATATAGGAAAAATAATAATTGATGAGATTTTCAATAATTCATTTGAATGGGGTGTTATAAATAAAGATAAAGATTTTACAGATTTAAAATACTAAAAAATATAGTTTAAACTAAAGCCGATAGCACTATTATTACTATTATTAACGACAAAAGCGCCAAAACTTAACTCTTTTGATAATAATTTTTTTAAACTAATCCGAAACGAAGTTGTATCACCAATATCAATTTTTTTATACAATTTTATATCATATTTATACGATCGGTATCCCCCTTTTGAAGCAAAATATAAAACCTTAGTTGGAGAAAAGTTTAAATGATTAATAAAAGGATTTCCAAGAGATAAATTTTTATAGCTCCAACCTAATTTATATGTATGATGATAATAATATCTATCAAAAACATATGGAGGGTTTATATCATAGTTTGATGTGTTTATAAATTCTAAAACTGTTATATTATTTGGAATATAATTTTGAATTTCGGTACCCCAAAGACCGTCTGTATAGTTTGCGAATCTTAATCCACTAGTATCATCAAAAATATGTTGATAATAAAACTTCATTAATTTTATATCATTTTTTTTCTGATAAGAAAAGTCCCAAATACCTAAATGATTACCAAGGGCATTAAGATGAGTATCTGGAATATTATCACCATAATCTTCAAGCTTTCTATCAGCTGAAATAAATACTCTTAAAAAATCATTTAAACTCGATGGCTGTTTTCCTCTTTCTTTGGTAGATCCTGCCCAAACTGCTTCATGAACAAATCCTATGCTTAGTTGAGAAGTATTTTTTCTAATATTTAAATAAAGAAACTTTTCATGAAGAAGCGGAGATTCATTATAAAATTCATTTCTACCGAAAGTTCCATGTGCTATACCATAATTAAAACCAATTTTATTGTTTATATCGTTAGAGCCTACTATGCCTATTTTGGGCATGGCTTGCGCATTTTCACTAATGAGCATTGAACCAGAACTTAAACTATCGTTGAGATAGTTTGAGAAATCTCGATAATATTTTCCAACCTTTAAATAAAAATTATCTGAAAAATTATGTTTTAAATAAGCTTCACCAAAGTAGATTGTTTTACCGGTTTTAATATTTAAAACTTCAAAGTTATCTGATAATAAATAATGAATATTTTTAAAAGAATTAGAAATATTAAAATGAAATTGTGTTTTAGCTCTTTTGTATTTTAATTCTAATTCTAAATCATTTTTTAAAATAGATTTACCAGAATTGTTTTGTTCAAGAAACCAATAACTTCCATTTAATGGATTAGATTTAATTGTCAGGGAAGTATCAATATTTTGTGAATTAATAGATGAGAAAAAACTAAGAAAAATCGAAATTAAAAAAATATTTTTCATTTTTTTTTTCATAAAAAATTATATACTATTTAATCTATAAATAAAAGTACAATATTGAAAAAATCTTGAAGATAATTTTAATCACTCAAAACGAACCATTTTATTTAGCAGAAAACATAAGTTATCTTCTAAAAATAATACCTAAACACTCCGAAGTAGTTGCAGCGGTAGTCGCTAAACCATCACCATTTGGTAAAAAAGAGAATTTTTTAAATAAAGCTATTAGAACTTACAAAATTTTTGGAATGAAGTTCTTTTTCTATTATTCGATAAAATTCATTCTTAATACTTTTAAAACATCTAAAAGTTTAGATTTTGTTTTAAGAAAAAATTCGATTAAAAAAATACAGTTAAATAAATCAATAAATCATAAAGAGTCAATTGAGTTAATTAATTCACATAAACCTGATTTATTAATTTCTATTTTAGGAAATGAAATTTTTAAAAAACCAATTATTAATCTAGCAAAGCAGGGATGTTTAAATCTTCATACTGCACTACTGCCAAAATATCGTGGCTTAATGCCTTCATTTTGGGTTTTGAAGAACGACGAAAAATTCACCGGTGTAAGTGTTTTTTTTGTAGATGAAGGTATTGATAGTGGGCCAATAATAGTGCAAAAAAAAATAGAAATAAAAAATTATTCTCAGCAACAACTCATATATAAAACAAAAAAAATTGGCATGGAGGCAATTGCAGAAGCAATTGATTTAATTAAAAATAATTCATATGAATTGATTCAAAATGATAATAATGAAAAAACCTATTATTCTTTTCCAGAACGGAAAGATGTAAAAGAATTTATAGCTTCTGGAAAAAGGTTTTTTTAATGAATATTTTAACATTCGATGTAGAAGAATGGTTTCATATTCTTGATAATTCATCAACAAAATCCATTAAAGAGTGGTCTAAATTTGATTATAGATTAGATAAGAATATGAATAGAATTTTTGATTTACTTGAAAAACATAATCAAAAAGCAACTTTTTTTTGTTTGGGGTGGGTTGCTGAAAAATTTCCACATATAATAAAAAAAATCCATAATCATGGTTATGAGATAGGAACTCATTCATACATGCATCAGTTGGCGTATGAACAGCAACCAAATGATTTCCGATTTGATTTGAAAAAATCTATTGATATTCTTCAAGATTTAACTGGAAGTCCAATTGAATGTTATAGGGCTCCAGGATTTTCTTTAGTTGAATCTAATAAATGGATTATTGATGTTTTAATTGAAGAGGGTATTAAGGTTGATTGTAGTGTTTTTCCAGCACCTAGAGCGCATGGTGGATTAAAGAATTTTGGTTATTCTAATCCTAATATTATTATTACTCAGAATGGAGAAATAAAGGAATTCCCTATTAACTTAGTAAGCGTTTTAGGTAAAAAAATTATTTTTTCCGGTGGAGGATACTTTAGATTAATCCCTTTATTTTTACATAAATATTTATTTTCAAAATCCACTAATTATATAATGACATATTTTCATCCAAGAGATTTTGACAGTAATCAGCCTATGATTAAAGAGTTATCACTAATAAGGAGATTTAAATCTTATTATGGTTTAAATAATTGCCTTAATAAACTTGATACGCTTATAGAAAAATATGATTTTATGGATCTAAATGATGCTAATAATAGAATAGATTGGAATTCTGTTAAAAAAATTAAAATATAATATTATATGAACAAAAAGATTAAGATTGGTATTTTAGGAACAAGAGGTATTCCCAACAAGTATGGAGGTTTTGAACAGTTTGCGCAATATTTATCCGAATCCTTAGTTCAAAATAATTTTGATGTAACTGTTTATAACCCACATTTTCATACTCAAACAAAAAGCATTCCAAAAGAAATTAAAATCATTCATAAATGGTGCCCGGAGAAATATTTTGGAGCAGCTTCACATATTATTTATGACTTTTTATGCTTAAAAGATGCACTAAAAAAAGATTTAGATATTGTATTAGAGCTAGGATATCAGAGTTCCTCATTGAGCTTATTTTTTGTTAAAAAAGGTTCTTCAAAAATTATTTTTAACATGGATGGAATGGAGTGGAAAAGGCAAAAATGGTCTTATACTATTAAAGCTTTTACAAAGTGGGCAGAAAAAATGGCTGTCATGAAAGCTGATTATTTGATAGCAGACAATGATGGAATTAAAAAATATATAAAGAACTACTATAATAAAGACTCAATTATGATTCCATATGGGTCTACAATTTTTACCAATCCTAAGGAAGACTTAATCAAAAAATATAATTTAATTAAAAAAAAATATTTTTTAATTATATCAAGAATTGAACCCGAAAATAATATTGAAATGATTTTGGATGGCTATGTTAAATCTGAATCTCTTAATAAAATGATTATTGTTGGAAACTATAACAATAAATACGGAAAATTTTTATTAAATAAATACAAAAACTATGATAAGATATTTTTTTTGAACGGTATCTATGATATGAACATAATCAATAATCTACGTTATTTTTCAAAATATTATTTTCATGGGCATTCTGTTGGTGGAACAAACCCTTCATTACTAGAAGCAATGGCTTGTAAGGTCTTTATAATTTCGCATAATAATATTTTCAATAAAAACGTTCTTGGAAAGGACGCTTACTATTTTAAGACAGTTGAAGATGTTTCAAGCTTGTTGATTAATACAAAATCTTTAGAAGAGAAAAGAGATGTTTTTATTAACAATAATATTAATAAAATCAATAAAATATATAATTGGAGTAAAATTAATTCTAATTACATAAATTTTTTTAAGGAAATAATAAAAAAATGATAGAAAAAATAGGAGTTATAGGAAAGGGATTTGTTGGAACCGCAGTTGTACATGGTTTTACTTGTGAACCATCATTTAATGCACAAATAAGGATCTATGATAAAAATCCTGATTTAAGCACACATTCACTCAAAGAAACAATTAACAAATCAGAATTTATTTTTCTTTCAGTGCCGACACCAAGCAATTTAGATGGTAGTATAAATATTGATATACTGTCTAATCTATTAATTGAAATAGATAAGCATTATAATGATGGGGGAATAATCTTAATTCGATCAACTGTTCTACCTGGTACAACAAAAGCATTATCTCTTAAATTTCCAAAATTAAAATTAGTATTTAATCCTGAATTTTTAACTGAAAGAAATGCAAAACATGATTTTATCAATCAATCCAGAATAATCTTAGGAGGTCCTGGTGGTTTAACTAGAATAGTTGCTAAGCTCTATGAAAAAAGATTCGGAAATGAAATTCCAATAATTCACTCAAATTATGAAACTGCAGAAATGGTAAAATATATGAATAACTGTTTTTTAGCAACAAAAGTATCATTTTTAAATGAAATGAAGCAGCTTGCAGATAAATCAAACGTTAATTGGCAAATAGCAATTAAAGGTTTTGTAGGCGACGATCGTGTAGGTTCATCGCACAATGATGTACCTGGGCATGATGGAAAGCTTGGTTTTGGAGGTAGTTGTTTCCCAAAAGATGTTCAAGCGCTAATAAATTTCAGTAAAGCTATGGATGTCAACTTGAATGTTTTGGAAGGTGCTTGGAAAACTAATTTAAACGTAAGAATTGAACAAGACTGGAAAAAATTAAAAGGTAGAGCAGTAGTAGAGTAATCTAAAATAATAATATATAAAACTTTTTTTAATTTTATTTTTAATATCTTGGTTCAATATCAATATAAATTTTAATAGAAACTTAGTTTTAAATATTACATAAGTTATACAGTGTTGATTTTTACATTGACAAAGAAGTATATTTTTAAAGAAGGGATGTTACATCGATGAAAGGAATTATTTTAGCAGGAGGTTCTGGAAGTAGGTTATATCCTATCACTAAGGGAATATCGAAACAGTTGATTCCTATTAATGATAAACCAATGATATACTATCCATTATCTACTTTAATGGAAGGAAATATTAAAGAGATTTTAATTATTTCTACTCCAGAAGATATTGAATCTTATAAAAGATTATTGGGTGATGGTTCGCTATTAGGTTTGAAAATTTCATATAAAGTTCAACCTAGTCCCGATGGTTTAGCCCAGGCATTTATTCTTGGTAAAGAATTCATTGGTAATGATAGTGTATGTTTAATTTTAGGTGACAATGTTTTTTGTGGTAAGAAGATTAGTAATTTAATTTTAGATACTTTACATAATGTTGAAAATGAGCAAAAAGCCAATATTTTTGGATATAAAGTAAAAGACCCACAAAGATATGGAGTGGCTGAATTTGATAAAAAAATGAATATTTTGAGTGTTGAGGAAAAACCAAAAAATCCCAAATCTAATTATGCAATTGTCGGACTTTATTGTTACCCAAATGATGTTATTGAAAAAGTTGATAATGTTGTTCCTTCAGATAGAGGGGAGCTAGAAATAACATCATTAAATGATTTGTATTTAAAAGAAAATTTGTTAAAGATTAAATTGCTTGACGATGATTTTTTTTGGCTGGATACTGGCACTCATGAAAGTCTTATCGAGGCAGGTAATTTTGTAAGGACTATTGAAAATAGAGAAAATAATAAAATAGCATGTATTGAAGAAATTGCTTACAAAAATGGATGGATATCAGAAAAGCAACTAATTGAAAACATTGAAAAGTTGGGAGATAATCAATATTCTCAATATCTTTCTAGATTAGTATGAATTATCAAACTACAACATTTGATGGATTAATTGTTTTAGAGCCAGAAGTTTTTAAGGATTCAAGAGGTAGATTTGAAGAATCTTATAATCAATCGAAATTTGAAAAAATTATCAAAGAGAAAATTAATTTTTGTCAGGACAATCAATCAGTTAGTAAAAAAAATGTTTTGAGAGGACTGCACTATCAGGAGCATCCATTTGAGCAATCAAAGTTGATAAAAGTTATACATGGATCAATCTGTGATGTTGTTGTTGATCTTAGAAAAAAATCAAATACTTTTGGACAACATTTTAAAATAGTATTATCAAAAGAAAATAATTTACAACTTTTTGTTCCTAAAGGATTTGCGCACGGATTTCTCTCGCTTCAAGAAGAAACTGTAGTTTCTTACAAAGTAGATAATTTTTATAATCAAAAAAGTGAAAAATGTATAAAGTTTGACGACAATACATTAAAAATCGATTGGGGAATAGAAAAAAATAAAATAATTATATCAGAAAAAGATAGGCATGGTATTTCTTTTTTAGAATATAATATGAAGGGATAGAATAATGAAAAAAATATTAGTTACGGGAGGAGCTGGATTTATCGGTTCAAGATTCATTCAGTACATGCTAAACAAATATGAGGAGATTAAAATTATTAATTTTGACTCTTTAACCTATGCAGGTGACTTAGATAATTGTAAAAATTTTAATGATAATCCAAAATATACTTTTATTAATGATGATATTAGAAATTATGAGTCACTAGTTGAAACTTTTGAAAAATATGACATCAGTGGGGTCATTCATTTTGCAGCAGAGTCCCATGTTGATAACTCAATATCAAATCCATCTGTTTTTATAGAAACCAACGTTCTCGGAACATTTAACATCTTAAATGTTGCTTATGATTATTGGATGGAAGGACCAAATAAATATAAAAAAAAATATGAACATTCTAGATTTCACCATATATCAACCGATGAAGTTTATGGAACTCTTGGCGATACAGGACTTTTTAGAGAAGATACGCCATATGCCCCAAACTCTCCATATTCAGCATCAAAAGCCTCAAGTGATATGATTGTAAGAAGTTTTGTCGAAACATATGGAATGAATTGTACTATTTCAAATTGCTCGAATAATTATGGTCCTAATCAACATGTTGAAAAGCTTATTCCAACCATAATAAAAAATGCTCTTCAAGGAAAAAATATCCCTATTTATGGAGATGGTAAATACATTAGGGATTGGCTTTTTGTAGACGATCATTGTTCAGCTATTGATCTAGTTTTTCATAAAGGAGAAAGAGGACATGTATATAATGTTGGAGGGGATGATGAAAAAACTAATTTAGAAATTGTAGAATCAATTTGTACAATTTTAGATAAAAAGTATCCAGATCGACCAAATCATAATCAACTTGTTGAATTTGTTAAAGACAGAGCAGGTCATGATCGAAGGTATGCTATCGATTCATCAAAAATTAAAAATAATCTTGGATGGCAAGCAATAACGTCATTTGATCAAGGTATAGAAAAAACAATTAATTGGTATATTTCCAAACTTGGAGCATAAATTTCAAATTTCAAAAAAATTGTTTTATGATAGGTAGTTAGAGTTTTAATGAAAATTTCTGACTACATAAAAAAACTTAAGAAAATAAACCTAGCAATTTTTTTAAGATTTATTGGCATCTTCCTTACTTTTCTTGTAAGTATAATTGTAGCTAGAAATTATGGTGCAGAAGTATCTGGTACCTTTTTCTATTCTCTAACTTTAGCCAATTCAATCTCAGTAGTTAGTCGTTTAGGTTTGGAAAACATTGGTATGAAGTTTTCATCTATAGGTTGGAGTCAAAAAAGTGCAAAAAAATTATCTACTATGTACTTACTATACTTTATTTTTATTGGTTTTATAATATATTTTGTTACATTAAAATTTTATTATCTAACTGATAACAACTTTGTCGATTTTTCCATACCAGAAAAAAATCTATATTATATTATAATTACTTCAATCGCTATTTCTGTAATAAGCTATTGTGTTGAGACAGCAAAAGGCTTTGGTTTTCCTATTTTAGCACTGGTAATTGCACATATTATTACACCATTATCATTCTGTCTTCTTATATATCTAAATATGAGTTTTTTTAATGAAAATTTAATGTATCCATACTCTGTGATTTCAATTATAACTGCGTTAGTAGCTGTATTATTTTTATTCAACAGTATAGCAAAAACAATTAAAAACAATAATTCAGCAATGCAATTTAAATTCAAGTCCATGATTGATTTTTGGTTCAACTCAGTAATTCAAAGAGCATTAATTCCAACATTACCATTTGTGTTACTAGGATTAAATGCGTCATCAATAGATGTAGGGTTATATGCAATTGCAATAAGAATAAGTGGCTCAGTTGGACTTATATTATATTCGATAAATTCTGTAGCTATAAAGTCATATGGAGATTCATTGAGAGTAAGTAATATTCATAAATTAGGATCACTAATTCAGACAAATACTGCATTTAGTTTCATATTAACGTTTCCAATTTTTTTTATCATTTTTACTTTTGGAGAACCATTATTGGGTGTTTTTGGAGATGAGTTTATTAAAGCAAAATCAATTTTATATATTTTAGCTGCTGGGCAATTTGTAAACATGCTTTCAGGACCTATAGGAACTGTTTTAATTATAGCAGATGGTGAAAAAATTTTAAGAAACGGAGCAATTCTTTCTTTGATAATTTTATTAGTTGGCTATTTTTTTATTCCAGTCGAAAATCCGTTACTTCGTATTTGTATTGCACAGTCAATCGGATTAATTTTTGTAAATATATATAACTCTTATCACATGTATCAACGATTTAGTATAATATCTATTTTTGGAAGGTTATAAATTGAAAAGACCAAATTTTTTTATTGTTGGCGCTGCTAAAAGTGGAACTACTTCTTTAGCATCAGCATTAGCTATGCATCCTGAATGTTATATGAGCAAAGTTAAGGAACCTTACTTCTTTTGCAAAAACCCCAAGGTAGATAAAAAAACATATATGTCACTTTTTCAAAGTGCAAATAATGAAAAAATAATAGGTGAAGCAACCACTGGCTATTTGTTCGATCCAAATTCATCACGATTAATCCACGAATACGATAAGAACTCAAAGATATTAATTGTGCTTAGAAATCCAATAGATATGATTTATTCACTTTGGGGATTTATGAATTCTCATGGGAATGAAACAAGATCATTTGAAAATATTTTAAAATTTGAAGAAAATGGTAAAGCAGCGAAAGATGATTCAAAATTAGTTGGCCGTAGTGAAAACTACGAATACTTAGAGCGTGCCAAGTATTTTCCCCAAGTAAAACGATATATTGAGCAATTCGAAAATAAGAATGTATTAGTTATTTTGTATGAGGATTTAATATCAAATCAGCAGAAAAATTTAAATATAATTTTTAATTTTTTAGAATTAAGCAATATTTCTAATATATCCTTGCCAAAATTAAATGAAGCAAGAGTTATTAAATCAAGATTATTACATAATATTATTCATAGAAAATATGCTCATATATTAGGGTTTCTTCCTGTTACAGTTCGAACTTATTTAAGACAAAAAATTATTCGATTAAATACAAGAAAAGCTAACCGTCCCAAATTAAATTATGATGATAGGGTTAAACTTTGGAAGCTTTTGAGAAAAGATGTAAAAAAACTACAAGCTCAATTTCCCAAATTAAATTTGGTTGAAACATGGAGCCCAAAATAAATGTATAATATTAACAATATTATAAATTACTTTATTCTTTTTTTGATAATTTATTTACCCATTGAATCTTTTTTTCTCAAGCTAATATCATTTAACGATTTTACTTTTTTATTCCTCTCACAATTACCTGAAGTTTTTTTATTTTTTTTATTTATACTGAAACAATTCTTTCCAAATAAATATTTTAATTATCATAAAATTATTATTTTTTTTATTGTTTTTTTAATTATCTACGTTTTTGGTTTAGTTTTTTATTGGGAATCAAGTTTATTTGCTTCTTTAAATAATTTAAAGGCTTTTTTAAGATATATATTTTTGATTTTCCTTATTAATAAACAGTCTTTAAAAATGATAAAAACTTTTCTCAAGGCAATTATTCTTTCTGGTTTATTGCAAATCATTGCTGGATTATTTCAAATTGCAATAGGGCAGCCTGCACTAACTTTTTTTAGCCCTTACGATTTAGTTGATAATCAAGTCTTTACAAGTAAATTCACAGCACTCAGAACTGATAGTCTAAACATATTTGGAACTTCAAGTCAAAATATAAATTATGCTTTATTTCTTTTAGTTACATTTTTGGTGAATTTAAACTTTTCTAAATTATTTAATCGCTATGTATTCAATTTTATGAATATCACTATACCTATATGCGTGTATTTTTCAGGTAGTAGGACTGTTTTTTTAAGTATCATAATCTGTTATTTTATTCATCATTATCTTAATGGTTCTTTAGCTAAAAAATTATTATTTATAGCACCAATTTTATTTGTAACCTCCATAATAATATACCTACTGGGTGTAGACTTAGGATCCTCTAGTTATAGTGATTTTTCATTTATTTTTAGCGGAAATTTAATTTCAGCTCTTCAGATACAAAGATTAGGTATTTTAGAGGTATTTTATGAAAATTTCTTTAGCATAAATTTCTTTGGTTATAGTTCAGATAAGGAGTTTTTAGCAGAATATTTAGCTAGAAATTTTCAAATACCAATTCAGTTAAAACTTTCTACACTTATCTTAATTGAGGATGTATATTTTTTAGCATTTTTCTTGTACTACGGGGTAATAAATTTCATATTTTTAACATTAGTTTTAGTTTATATTTATATAAAAGTTAAAAATGGAAATACTTCAAAAGACTTTTATAAAAGATTAGTATTTTTAGTTCAAAATATTTTATTGATAAGTATTATAATTAATTTATTCAACCAAGGTTTTGAAGTAAGGCTATTTTCATTTTACTACTGGCTTATTATTTCAATTACATTATTTGCATTGGAAACAAAAAATGAAAATTCTGTTAGTACATAACAATTTTGTTCCTATTGGAGGTGCTGAAGTATTTTTTCATGAAACGAACAGAATATTAAAAAAAAATCATATTAAAACTGCTCTATTTTCAACATATGAAGAAGGGCAAGATATAGATTCAGAATGGAAAAATTATTTTATTAAAATAAAAAATCATAAAAAAAACTTAGCTTATTCACTTTTTAATGCATCAGAAATTATCTATTCTAATCGTTCAAAAAATAAATTTCAAAAATTAATTGATGATTTTCAACCAGACATAGTACATATTTTTGCTATATACCTGAGAATTACTCCATCTATTTTAGACATTTGTAGAGAAAAAAAAATTCCTGTAATAATGTCATGTAATGATTACAAACATTTAACTCCTGAATATAAATTATATCCATTCAAAAAAAATCCCTTCGATTTTAATAATAATTCTATAGTTAGCTTGTCAGCAAAAATCGGAAATTACATTGATTTCTATTTTCATAAAATATTCAGAACGTATGAAAGAGGAATCTCACTATATTTATTCGCCAGCAATTTTATGGCAAATGAAACTAAAAAAAGATGGAAAAATAAAAAATATAAATGGGATATTTTAAAAAACCCTTACAATAGCAAAAAAAATATACCAAACTTTAGTAATGAAAATTATTGTCTATATTTTGGAAGATTATCTGATGAAAAAGGTGTAGATATATTAATTAAAGCAGCTAAAATATCTAATCATTGTAAACTTAAAATTGTTGGAGACGGACCCTATAGAGAACATTTGGAGAAACTTTCTTCTAAATATGAAAATAAAATTGAGTTTTTAGGTGAGGTTTGGGGGAGTGAATTAGAAAGTTTAGTTAAAAATTCAAAGTTTGTTGTCTGCCCCTCAATTTGGCATGAGAATTTTCCATATGTTATAATTCAATCACAATCTTTTGGCAAGGCTGTAATTGGATCTAATGTTGGCGGTATACCAGAAATGGTAGATCATAAAATTTCCGGGTTTATTTATCAATATGACAATTATAGAATGCTTTCTAGTTATATAGATAAGTTATGGAATGATACCAGCTTAGTTGTTAAAATGGGTAAAAATGCAAAAGAAAAGGCAGATAGAGAATTTAATGATGAAATTTTTTTTGAAAAATTAATGCAAATTTATAACAAATTTAAGAAATGAAAATTTTAATTTTAGGAGGAACGGGTTATATTGGTAGTAATTTTATTGCTAATTCTCATCTTAAAAATATTTCAATTACTTCTATTTCACAAAAAAAGAAAAATTTTGAGCTTAAAAATGTAAAATATATTTATGAAGACTATAATAATATAGAAAACTTGAGCATTCTTCTTCAAGAGTGCGATATTATTATTCATTTAATTAATTCAACAAATCCTTTAACTGCTGAAAATAGTTTTAAAAATGACATTGAGGGTAATTTAATCAAATCAATTAGGTTGTTTAAAAAAATTCCCAAAGATAAACATATAATTTATTTTTCTTCAGGAGGTACTGTTTATGGCAATCAAACAAAATTCCCAATATCTGAAGATTCAAAATTATCGCCAATAAATTCTTATGGTATTATTAAGGTAGCTTTAGAGAATTATTTAAAGCTCTTTTCTAAAAAAAATCAATTTAAATATACAATTGTTCGCCCCTCAAACATTTTTGGTAAAAAACAGTTTTTTGATAAAAGTCATGGCATCATTGAAAATACAATATTTAATATAATTAATGACAACACATTAAAAATATGGGGAGACGGTCATCATATAAGAGATTATTTATATATTGATGATCTTGTTAGTTTTTTGGATAAGCTAATTCATAGAAAAATATATGGAATTTATAATGTAGGCTCCGGAATTGGAATTTCAAATATAGATTTGGTAAATAGTATATGTGAAATAATGAAAAAGGATATAAAAATTCAGCATGTTAAAAGTAAATTTGAAAATGTTGATAAAGTCATATTAGACATTAAAAAAGCACAATCACAGCTAAATTGGTATCCAAGAATAGATTTTAAAAAAGGGCTCAAAATGGAGATTAAATGGTTGAAAAAAATTTTATCGTAGGATATAACCAAGGGAGATTTATAAAAATATGATGCAAATAGACAAAACTTACTTAAAAAAAAGGTTTTGGAAGATTTTTGCTCGATCTATTAGTTACTTTCTATTTGAGGGAAGACCATTAACTACAAGGGGAAGATGGATAAATCCAATAGTTTTTTTGAATTATAAAATTCTTTCTACAATTCCAATAAATGGTCCTAAAAATCACCCTATTTTTATAGTTGGAACAGGTAGAAGTGGTACAACAATTTTGGGTAAGATTTTATCTATACACAAGCAGGTTGCATTTTTGAACGAGCCAAAATCGTTATGGTTCTTTACAAACAAAGAGGATGATCTAATAGGGAGCTACTCAGATAGAAGAGGTAGATATTATTTCAACGAAAAAGATTATTCAATTGAAGTAAAAAAAAAGATGGATCGCATATATAGATTATATCTTTCATTAACCTTTTCAAGCTTTATTGTTGACAAATATCCTGAACAATTATTTCGCTATCATTATATTAAAAAACTTTATCCCAATGCAAAGTTTATATTTTTAATTCGAAATGGAGAAGATGTTGTATCTTCAATTTCGATTTGGTCGAAAAAATATCCAAAAACAAAAGATGAATCATGGTGGGGGTTAAATGACAAAAAATGGATTCATTTATGCGAACAGGTAGTGAAAGAAGATGAGTACTTCAAGGAATTGTTACCCGTCCTAGAAAATCTTGATTCTGATCATGATAGAGCTGCAATTGAATGGATTGCAACAATGAAATATGGAGTAAAATTATCAAAATTATATCCTAAAGATTTTTTGACAATTAGATATGAAGATTTAGTAAGTAATTCTAATAAAGAACTTTTTTCTTTAGAAAAATTTATTGGGCTTAGCAATGATAAAATCTTTTATAACTATGCAAGCAGTGTTTTAAAAAAGAAAAACAATAAAAAAAATTTCGTATTGAATGATAAAGTTGAAGAGTTATTCCAAAAGACAATGAAGTCATTAAATTATACAAATATTTAGTTGAATAAAGTTTATTATTACGATAAGTTTTCGAATGAAATTTTTTATAACTTTAATCTTTTTTCTCACACTGCCATATTCCCAAAACATTAATGATATAGTTAATTTATCTAATAGAGATTTAGACAATTTAAAAGAAAGTTTAAGTTCAGAAAGTTTAAGATCTGAACCTGAACGAGTTTCTAATGCAGAAAGTAAACAGCCTAGCAAGGTAGTCATTTCTTCAGATAATGATGTTAGTGTTATTGACTATTTTGGCTATAATTATTTTCAAAGAGACATTAATTTTTTTGATAATATTCCTACCCCATCTGGTTATGTTTTGGGGCCCGGTGATGAGGTAATCTTATCGCTTTGGGGTGAAACAAATTTGAGAAAAAGTTTTACTCTAAATAAAAATGGAGAAATTTTTTACGATAATATCGGATTTATAAACTTGGCTAATCTTACTTTAGAACAAGCAGAGTCAAAAGTTAAGGATAGGTTTTCTGATATATACTCAACATTACAAGATGAAGATTTATCCACTCGATTAAATTTAGAACTAGGTACATTAAAGGCAATAAATGTTTATTTTACAGGAAATATTAGAGAACCTGGAATACACTTAATACACCCTTTCTCTGATATTTTCACAGCAATAGTCCAAGCTGATGGGATTAAAATTGAAGGTTCTTTAAGAAAAGTACAGTTAATCAGAAATAGTGAAATTCTTCACACTGTTGATTTTTATAGTTTTTTTCAAGATGGTTTAAATTCATTTTCAAAAATAAAATTAGTTGATGGAGACATTATTCATATACCAAATGCCATTAATAGGGTAAAAATTCAAGGATCTGTTGTTAGACCATCATATTATGAGTTGTTGGCTGATGAAAAATTAGACTCAGTTATTGAATATGCTTTAGATTTAAATGCAAAAGCTTCATCTACAGCAATAATTGACAGAGTAATTCCTTCTTCCGAGCGTTCTTCAGATGACAACGCAATAACAAGCATTAATATCAATTTGAAAGAATCAACTAATATTGATTTAAATAATGGTGATACTGTAACAATTCCTGAAATTAAAGCTGTAAGTTCTAAATTAGAGATATTTGGTAGAGTGAAGTCTCCTGGACAATATTCAGCTACTAATGCTTCATTAAAGGATATATTGGATATAGCAGGAGGATTTAATGATCCTGTCTATAGAAAGTCTATAAATGATGAAATAACAATTTTAAGAAGAGATGAAAATCAATTTTATTCACTTGAATTCAAAATAAAATATAAGGATGCCGGATCTTTTTTACTTCAAGCCGATGATAAAATATTTGTTTATGAAGATATTAATTATCGTCAAAATTTTTCATTTACTATTATTGGAGAAGTAAATAAACCAGGTACATTTCCTTTAAATGGCGAAATCACTATTCGCGATGCGATTCAATTAGCTGGAGGGATCTCAGAAATAGGATCAATAAATAGCCTTTCTGTTTTGCAAGATTTTTCAAATTTAAATGACATGAATCAAGAACAAATTATGCAAAGACAACCAGTTGCCAACGTAGATTTAGATTTCTTAATATCTGATTCAAATATTATTAGAGTTCTCCCTAAAACCAATGCAGTGAATGTAGTTGGGAATGTATACAATCCAGGATTAGTCGCCCATTCCGGTAAAAGATCTTTATCAGTTTCTAATACAATAGAGTTGGCGGGGGGTTATAAACCAGATTCTATGAAAAAAAGTACTTATGTTGTCAGAGCTAATGGAGAAATTGATAAAGTAAATTTATTTCGAGGAAGAACAAAAAGAGTATTTCCAGGAGATAAAATAGTTGTACCGTTAAATCCAAATCCAAGGGAATTTAATTTTACATCATTCATTGCTGAATTATCATCTACATTGGCAAATATTGCAGCCATATTGGTTATTGCCGACAAGCAATAAATTTACTTTACAATTAATATTTTTCTATTATTTAAAAAATCTTTGACAGCAAGTGAAGTTATTAATAGAAATAATATAGCAAGATTCATAGGAATATAACCAATGCCAGACCTAATGCTTGAAACATTAGATTTATCAAGTGTAAATATGGGATAAGAATTATCTTTTTCTTCAATTTTAGTTAATTCAAATTGTTCAGATAAACTAAGAAATAATTGGTTATTTACAGCAACATCACGTTCAAGCCTTTTTTCTTCAATCTTTAATTGTGGAGAATTTATAATCTTATTATTATATAAGAATTCAATAAGTTTATCTTCTGATTTTTTTAAATCTTTCTCAATTTCTTTTAGTCTTTCTTCAATAAATACAACCTTCTCTGCAGTTTTTTGTTTAGCAATTTCTTGTGAGTAACTAACAATTGAATTATAGATTTCATCTGAAATTTGTTTTGCTAAAATAGGACTTTCTTCAACATTAACAGTAATACTTTGAAGGGAAGAAATAGCAAATTCTTTGCTTTCAATACTATTGAACAAAAATCTTTTTGAAAAGAACAATTTTTTTTCATACTCACTGATTCCGTCTATAAACATAATATTTAAATTAATTTTTTTTACAAAACTCAATGGATTTAATACTAAAAATTTATTATATCTATCTCCCCATAAATCTACAAGCGTTATTTTATTACCTTCATGGTCATATTCTTTTGTCACTATTCTTTCAAGAAATAACTCTGACTTTAGAAACTCACTTATTTCAAATTTTAAATTATGTCTTTTATTATCTAATAAACTTGATGGTGTGAATGGATTCAATATGTTTTCATCTTCGTAATTTGAATAAAAAGTTACGGTTGAATTATATGTTGGACCACTCAAGAAATAATATAAATTTAACAAAATCATTAAAAAAATAATTAGACGAATATTTTTTGAAACACTTGTTTTGATAAAGTAAAATAAATTATTAATAATTATTGATTCTTTTTCTATTATTGGTCTAAACATAATTTTTATTTTGATAATTTATACTATCCAAGTATCTTAAGAAAGATTTTATTTAGGGCCCATAGCTCAATTGGTTAGAGCAACGGACTCATAATCCGCAGGTTCGGGGTTCAAGTCCCTGTGGGCCCACTAATGAGTAGTCATTCTTACATATCGAATTCTAAAAATGAAGATATATTTATCAATATCAATGGTAAATTATTTCATAGGAGTGAAGCAAAAATATCAGTTTTCGATAGCGGATTTTTATTAGGAGATGGTGTTTGGGAAGGAGTTAGACTTCACAGATCTTCCCTCGTCTTTATCGAAGAACATCTTGAAAGATTATATAAAAGTGCCAAAGGAATTTCATTAGATATTCCTTTTTCTAAAAAAGATATTATTAATGAATTAAATAAAGTTTTAATTAAAAATAATATGAATGATGGCATTCATATTCGTTTGATAGTAACTAGAGGAAATAAAATTACTCCATATCAAAACCCTAACGCAAACGTTGGACCAATAAATTTGGTTATCATTCCTGAGTTTAAAGAAACAAATCCAGAAACATATACAAAAGGTTTAAAAATTGGAAGAGTTTCTAATATTAGGCCTAATGATAGAATACTAAATCCACATTACAATACTCTTAGTAAGTTAAATTGTATTTTAGCAAGCGTTGAAGCAAACAAGCTTGGATTTGATGAAGGTATCATGAATGATATGAACGGCAATATTAGTACATGCAATTCTACTAATCTTTTTTTTATTAAAAATAATAAAGTTTTAACCTCCACTGGGGAATACTGCTTAAAAGGTATTACAAGAGGTAAGGCTATTTCAGTCTGTAAGAAAAATAATATAAAATGTTCTGAAACTAATTTTACATTTGAAGATATTAAAGACTGCCATGAAGCTTTTTTAACGGGTACATTTGCAGGTATTATTCCTGTTTCATTTCTTGAAAATAAAATGTTAAAGTCAACAAATAATGATTCGCTAGTTAATAAAATTAGAATGCTTTATAATCAAGAAATTGAAGATTACATAGGATAGCATGAAGATTGCTTGCTGGTCTGGTCCTAGAAATATATCTACTGCACTTATGAGATCTTGGTCTTCAAGAAAAGATACATTTGTATCTGATGAACCTTTTTATGCTTATTATTTAAAGAAAACACAATTACAGCACCCAATGTATAAGGAAATTATCAGAAATTACCCAATAAGATTTAATGACATAGTTAGAAATCTTAATGGAGAAATTCCTAATCAAAAAAAGTATTGGTATCAGAAACATATGGCACACCATCTTTTGGGAATTGAAGATTTTTCATGGTTAAGTGATTTTAAGAATTGCTTTTTAATAAGACACCCTAATGATGTAATAAGTTCATATGTTAAAAAAAATACCCTTTTAAGCGTTGATGAATTAGGATACCCACAACAGCTAAAAATCATCAAATTTTTACATAAAAATAACTTAGAGTTCTATGTAATTGATTCAGATGTTCTATTGAAAAATCCAAAAATAAAATTAAAAGATTGGTGCAGCCATTTGAAAATAATATTTGATAACGGGATGTTATCTTGGGAAAAAGGGCCCCATATAAATGATGGAATTTGGGGTAAGCATTGGTACGACGGTGTCTATCAAACCGAAAGCTTCTCAAACAATGAAAAATCATCCAAAAAAGATAAATTTGTTGTTCATAATGAGATCTATGAAGAAGCACTTTTTTATTACAAAAAAATATATTCTTTTATTAAATAATTACATATAATTGTGCTCTAAATAAAGGAAATTAAATTATGAAAAATGTAGTATGGCATAATACAACAATTTCAAATGATGATAGAAGTAATTTAATGCATCAAAAACCCTTTTTACTATGGTTTACCGGTTTGAGCGCAAGCGGTAAATCATCAATAGCTAATGTTGTCGAGCAAAAATTATTCAAAATGAATTTTAATACATACCTTCTTGACGGTGATAATGTTAGGCATGGACTAAATAGTGATCTCGGTTTTGACGAAAAAAGTAGAGTTGAAAATATTCGTAGAATTGGAGAAGTTTCAAAACTATTTTTAGATGCAGGAATCATTACTCTTACAGCATTTATATCACCTTTCAAATCTGATCGAAGTTTAGTAAGAAAGCTTTTTGGGGAAAGAGAATTTTTAGAAGTTTTTATTGACAGCTCATTGGAGATTTGTGAAAGTAGAGATCCAAAAGGAATGTATGCTAAAGCACGAAAAGGAGAAATCAAAAACTTCACTGGTATAAGCTCACCATATGAGAAACCAGAAAATCCAGAAATACATATAATAAATAATAATATATCTTTAGAAGCAGCAGCAGATCTAATTATTAATTATTTACTTGAAAAAGATTATATAAAGAAATAGGAGATTAAATGAAATACTCAATGTTTGTAGGAAGATGGCAACCACTACATAAAGGACACCTTTGGCTAATTAATCAAAGGCTTAAAGAAGGAAAAAATGTTTGGCTAGCAATTAGAGACGTAGAACCTGATAAAGATAATCCTTGGACAGCAAAGGAAATCGAAAAAATGGTTCATGAAGGTGAGCTAAAAGATTTAATAGCAGATGGTAGAGTAGTAACTTCAATCATTCCTGATATCGAGTCTGTAAACTATGGCAGAGGAGTTGGTTATGAAATAATTGAGCATATTCCTCCGGCTGAAATAGGAGAAATTTCTGCAACATCTATTAGGGAGCAGATGCGCAAAGATGGAAAACTTTAAACTATCTATATAGCTAATTATAATTCTTAAAATTTCAGACTGATTAGTTTTTGTTACGTAAATTCAATAAATGAATTCTTTGATTAAATTATGGTCTCAACCTACATGGATAAAATGGCTTATTTATGTAGCTATCGTTTACATTCTCTTTATAATTAAAGAGGCATTTGCTATTGTTCTGTGGTTTCTTTTTTGTATAATTTTATATTATATCATTTTTGCCAATAATGTATTTAAAACAAGGACTTATTATGAAAAAAATAATTTTTAGCATTTTAATATGCACTATGTTATCCAGCCAAGAAAATAGACCTCATGGAAATCAATATAATTTACCAGAATTAACTCCAAATAACTTTTTAATAGGTCATTTAAATGAAAATCGTTCATCATATAGAGTGTCATTCTATGATATAAATATTGATTTTGACATTGAAAAGAAATCGCTAAATGGTTTTGTAACAATTAAAGCTCAATCAATCAGAGACCTACATAAATTGCAAATTGATTTAGCAGAGAATCTAAATATAAAGAAAGTAACTCATAAAAATCAGAATTTATCTTTTTCAAGAGAATTCGACGCTGTATTAATTGATTTTAAATCAACAATTAAAAAAAATAGTATTTTTGAGTTTACTGTATTTTATGAAGGCGTGCCTCAAAGTGCTGATAATCCCCCTTGGGCTGGTGGATTTACATGGTCTAAAGATAAAGATGGTCGTGATTGGA